>Ga0256839_1001414_pt1 | contig 29109 bp, 26 predicted proteins | sample 354166metaG_FD_185968 | JGI IMG/M metagenome (GOLD analysis project Ga0256839, IMG submission 185968) | Hydrothermal vent microbial communities from Mid Atlantic Ridge, Atlantic Ocean - 354-166 | ecosystem: Environmental > Aquatic > Marine > Hydrothermal vents | place: Atlantic Ocean: Mid... | reverse complement strand
TCCTGACGCAGCACAGGGTGCTGTTCCGCCGGGCATTGAGCTCGAATTTCCATCTCAAACTTCGAGAAGAAAGAGCTGATTTGCGGGGTTCGACGTTTGTGGTGAGCATTATTCGCTGGATGCAGCGGGGCGTGTTGCTCTGGATCGTGGATTTGGAGACGGGGCAGGTGCGGGAGCAAGTGATCCACGGGTTCAATCATCTGCTGTTCATCGATGTGCGGACGGGTCAGGAGCAGGGGCCTTATGGATTGAGGGAGGGATGACGTATCCGCGGTGGTGTTGGGTGGGAGGCGGGGAGGTTCGGCTGTACGGGTGGCTTCCGGAGCGGGTGCCGGATCGGGAGTTGGTGGTGCTTCGGGGCGGGAAGGTGGTGGGGCACATGTACGGATGGTTTGGGCGGGCGCTGTCATTCGGATATGTGCCGGTAAGTGGTGCTTCAGGGGGGGTGCTTTGCAGCAGGTGACGCTTACACGTTGAGTGGAGTGGTAGGCGAGTGCTGCAGTTCTTTTCAATCCGGGTCAGGAGTTTCTGATTCGCTAATGACTGCTGCCGTCCTGTGGCGCTGGATTTGGAGATGTTAGGAGTGTCTGGTCGCATCTGCGAGAGCGGGGGGCGCGTTGGGCCTCGGGACTGCGAGCGGCAACATAGGGGGGTAGGGGTGGAAGTATGCACTTGCCTCTGCTACAGGGGCCGCAGGAGAAGGCGCTTTGCGAAAGCGGGCAATCTATGGGCCGGTGGTTTGAAGTGGGCTAGGAGCATTGTTTCGGATGAACGCACGCAACCGTATTGCGAATCGGGGATCGGCGGCTATATGCGTCGGCGGTGAGTCAGCCGGAGGTGGCTGCCACAGGGCTGCACCGTTCACTGCGTGCGACGACAGCGGCCCTTGCTGTTAACCGGCAGGTTCTGTTTGGGGGGCACTGCGTTGCTGATGCTCAAACTGCCTGCCCTGTGGCCGGCCGAACAGTCGGCCCCACAAGAGCCCCTCTGGCCATCCGGCTTCCACGGGATGCGTTAAGTGGCCCTTATTGGGCCGCTGCCTTACACCTCGGCGCCGATTTCAACGAGGCGGACGCCCTCCAGGCCCATAGCCTCGTAGGTGGCTCCTGCGAAGGCCGGGATCGTCTCTGCAATCTCCTGCATGATGTATTTCGGGCCTTTGTAGCGCAGCGGGTGGCCCAGCCGCTCGGCGACTTCTGGCAGAATTTCCCAGCTCGGCTTGCAGTCCACCTGGTGTTTTTCGTTGTACCAGCGGTCGTAGGGTGTGCCGTGCTGATCCAGGCGACTTTTGCCAATCTCGCGCATGAGCACGCGATTGACGGTGCGGATCGCTTTGGCGGGGCGCACGCGCTGCGCATGCCCGTCGCAGTTGACGTAGGTCCCGATGGTTTCGACGACCGTGGCCGCCGGCAGGGCTACGTCGGCCACTGCCAGGGTCTGGTTGGTGGTGTTGTAGTAGTGCAGGATGACCGGAATGTCGGCCAGCGCCTCGGCCGAGAAGAGACCGGAGCCGACGGGGTCGTCTTCGAGCACGTACACGGCCTGGATGTCGCCGCTTTCGAGCCGACTCTGTACGAGGGCTTCGTCGACGGGCAGGATGCCCAGCCGCTGGCAGCCCTGCGCGTTGGGCGTGCGGTCGTCGGTGCGGAGCCAGCCGTCGCCGTGGCCGGGTTCGATGTGGGGAATGTACACGGGCGTGTCGGCACCCAGCGCTTCGGCCAGGCGCTTGAGCAGATAGTTGTCTTCGACGGTGGCGTAGGCCGATCCCAGAAACAGGATGCGTTGGCCCTCAATGCCTGAAAGCAGGGCGGCTGCGCGGTCGTAGGCTTCTTCCCAGCTTACGCGCACCAGACGGCCGTCGCGGCGCACCTCGGGGCCATCCGGGCGGTTTTCGTTGAAGCGGTGATAGTCGAGCCGGTCTTCGTCAGGCAGCCAGTAGTCGTTGACGGCGGTGTTGGCCCGGGGGGTGATTTCGACAATCAGGTTGTCGCGCACCCAGTAGTAGCAGTTGGAGCCCTTTGCGTTGGTGATCGTGATCGACGGAGTGGCGCTCATCTCCCAGGGACGTGCTTTGAAGCGTGCATCAATGGAGGTGAGGGCACCCACCGGGCACAGGTCGATCACGTTCATGGAATACGGGTCGTCAAATTCCACGCCTGGTGGCGTGATGGGATAGTTTTTGACCCCGCGTTCGATAATGGTCAGTTGGTGGCTTTTGGAGATCTCGTCCGTAAAGCGGACGCAGCGCGTGCAGTTGATGCACCGCTCGGCGTCGAGCATCACGCGGGGGCCCAGCTTGACCCGCTTGGGCTTGTGTACCTTGAGAAATTCGAAGCGAGAGCCTTCCGGACCGTACTTGTAGGCTTGGTTCTGAAGCGGGCACTTGCCGGCCTGGTCGCAGATCGGGCAGTCGAGCGGATGGTTGATCAGCAGAAACTCCAGGTTATCACGCTGGGCGCGTGCGACCTTCTCGCTGGTGCGGTGCGTCTTGACGACCATCCCGTCGGCCATGTCGAGCGAGCAGCTCGTCTGGAGCTTGGGCATGAACTGGATGACGGGCTGGCCGTTTTCGTCCAACTTGGGTTTTCCGGTTTCCCGGTCGATCACCGGCATGCCCACTTCCACCAGGCACTGTCGGCAGTTGGCCGGGATCGACAGGGCCGGATGGTAGCAAAAGTGAGGTAGCTCGATGCCGTGGTCCAGGCAAAACTGAAGCAGTTTGGGCCGCCCTTCGAATTCGTAAACCGTGCCGTCTATGGTAATCCGGGGCATGGTGCGTTCAGGTTTGATCAATCAGTTGATGGAGCGCCGGACGATAATCTTTATAGACAACCAGGTCGTAAGCAAAATGGTTGAGCATGCGGTAGGCAAACAGAAAGACGCCCAGTCGGGCATAGCGGAAGCCCCAGTAAGGGGCTGAAAGCGACAGAAACGCGGTGGGAAAGAGTACGTAGTCGGGGAGTGGAATCCGAAAGATCGCCGCTACCAGCAAAAGCACGATGGCTAGAAAGCCGAAAATCATTCCTGCCATAGCCCAGGCACGATAACGGTGCAGTTGGGCCATACGCCGCTCGATAAAGTCCGGGTCCAGAAATCGGGGCAACTCCTCTCGGTTCATACGGAGGCCCACTTCGCCGAGATCAGGTAGCAGGACCCGCACCGTCTCCTCAAAAAGGAGATCGTTGAGCGAAGGTGGGTAGAAGGAATCTTTCTGCATGGCCTTTATTCGGTCGCGGTAGGTGCGACGTCGATCCCGGTAGGAATCAGGCTGGGTTTACACTTTGCTTCAAACTCCTCGCGGAAGCGCAGGATGGTATAGCGCACCGGCCAGGCCGCTGCATCGGCCAGGGCACAGACGGTGCGTCCTTCCATCTGATCGCACAGATCCAGGAGCAGGTCCAGGTCGCGCAGTCGGCCTTCGCCTTCGTCGATACGGGTGACAATGTTTTCCAGCCAACCGGTGCCTTCGCGGCAGGGCGTGCATTGGCCGCAGCTTTCGTGTGCATAAAAGTGGGTAACGCGCCGCAGCCAGGAGACCATGTCGGTGTCTTCGTCAAGTACGAGCAGTCCGGCCGTGCCCATCATCGAGCCGGCTTCTCGGAGCGATTCCGCATCCATCGTTACGCCGTCGATCATATCGGCCCGCAGGGGGGGCGTAGAGCTACCGCCCGGGATCACCGCCTTGAGCTTTTTGCCGCCGCGAATGCCACCGGCTACCTCGTAAATCAAGTCGGTGATCAACATGCCGGTGGGGTATTCATAGACGCCCGGTCGGTTAACGTGCCCCGAGATGCCGTAAAGGACCGGACCGGGATGGTTCGGCGCGCCGATCGATGCAAACCACTCACCGCCATTTCGCAGAATGAGCGGGACGTTTGCCAGTGTCTCCACGTTGTTGATCGTGGTGGGATAGCCCCACAGGCCGCGCTGGGCCGGAAATGGCGGTTTGATGCGTGGATAGGCCCGCTTGCCCTCGATCGATTCCATCAGGCTGGACTCCTCGCCGCAGATGTAGGCGCCGGCACCTTTGTGAATCACAATATCGGCCGAGAAGTCCGTGCCCATAATGTTCTGCCCCACATAGCCCCGGGCGTAGAGCTTTTCCAGCTCATGTTCCATGTGTTCAATCCACCGGGCAAACTCACCGCGCACGTACAGATAGCACGTGCGCACCGACATCGCATAGCAGGCGATCAGAATCCCCTCGAAAATCTGGTGGGGATTGAATTCCATAAGCTGGCGGTCTTTGAACGTACCCGGTTCGCTTTCGTCGCCATTGCAGCACAGAAAGCGAGGCCGGTCATCCACCGGTGGCATGAAGCTCCACTTCAGCCCGGTGGGAAAGCCGGCACCCCCCCGACCGCGTAGTTTACTCTTTTTGACCTCTTCGATCACCGCTTTGGGATCCCAGCGATCGGAAGTCAGCACTTCGCGCAGCGTCTGGTAGCCACCGTGCGCCTCGTAGACTTCCAGTCGGTGCAGATCTCGAATGGGTGGGAGTAACACCCGCTTGTAGTTCCGCCAGTCTCCAGCTTTGCTCTGGACTCCGTTTACAGCCATATGCACTGTAGGTTAAGCGCGTGGTTTGGGAAACAATCGAGCAACATCAAGGACGGCTTCGGGTAGCGCCAGCGGGGTTATCTGATCGTGCCGGGAAAGCGTCTGGCACACTTGGTAGGCATGGCCGCGGGGTTGTCGATAGACTTCGAGGGTAGTGTCGATCAGGTTGACGATCCAGTAGTCGGGGATGCCGGCACGGGCATAAAGGGTGGCTTTGCGCGTGCGGTCGAAGGCCAGCGAAGCATCGGCCACCTCCACCACCAGCACCGCCGTCGAAGGATGGGCCTCGACGTAATCGTCGAGCGTACCTTCGACGACGGCCACGTCGGGTTCCGGTTCACTGTAGGGATCCAGCGCCAGCGGCAACTGCACGCGGACATCGTATCGATCCAGTGGAAAAATGCTGCGTAGCGCTTCTTCGATATGTCGGATCGCCGCGGCATGCTGGCTGGACTGGGGGCTCATTTTTTGGAGGATTTCGCCGTCGATGAGTTCGAGGCGGGCGTCGGGGTCGATGAGTCCGACCTCGGCCAGTTTTTCGAAGGCTTCCCGTCGCCAGCGATATGTCTGCACCGCCTCCATCTGTCTTAGCGTGTGTGGTGGGCCACCGGGGGGGTACGGTACGACTCGACCGCTTCGGCGTCTGAGCGTCGGTTACCACCCAGCTCTGCTTCGTCCTGTGGTAGTGTGAGTGAAACGAAGGGGGGCAGCTTGCCCTGTTTCAGGTTTTCCAGCAATTGATCGACCTTTTCGGGCGTCAGGTTGTGGACATACGGTCCGTTGGATACTTGCAAGACCGGTGCCGATCCGCAAGCCCCCAGGCATTCGACTTCCTGGAGGGTAAACAGGCCATCCGGTGTGGTTTCGCCCTTGTGGATGCCCAGTTTTTCTTCCAAGTAGTGCAGGATGTCGTAGCCGCCGCACACCTGGCAGGAAAAGCAGGTGCAGACGTCCAGCACGTATTTGCCTTTTTTCTCCTTGTAGTACTGGGTATAGAAGGTAGCTACGCCGTACACCTGGGCATAGGGAATGCCCAGCTCGTCGGCTACCAGTTGCAGGACTTCCGGCGGTAGAAAGCCAAATTTTTCCTGCGCCAGCCAGAGCGTTTTCATGACCGCGCCGGCCGGCTCCAGGTACTGCTCCTTGAAGCGGGCAATTTTCTGTTTTTCCTCTTCGGTAAAGTACAACTGATCGGCCGGAATCTGCGGTTCCGGTTGCAGATCCGGCAGCGGGACCACCGGTTTTTTGATAAAATCAGCCATCGTGGCTTGTGGGTTTCGCGTTCATTTATCGGCTTCGCCCATGACCGGATCAATGGTGCCAATCAAGATTACCATGTCCCCGATCATGGCTCCTTCCATCATGTATTCGAGACCCTGCAGGTTGGAGAAGCTGGGCGCCTTGATACGCACGCGCCAGGGCTTGCCGGTCCCATCCGAAATGATGTAAAAGCCCAGCTCACCTTTGGGGGCTTCGATTGCGTGGTAGCTGTGGGCGCCTTTGGGGGGGCAGACGCCCACGTCGGTATAGAGGAAGTCGTGAATCATGCCCTCCATGGAATAGTAGACTTCCTCCTTGGAGGGATAGGCCAACTTGGCGTTATCGTTGCGGATGGGACCTTCAGGCAGCCGCTCCAGGCACTGACAGATGATGCGCACGCTTTCTTTCATTTCCTCCATCCGCACGAAGTACCGGGCCAGGCTGTCGCCTTCGGTACGGATGGGGATGTTGAAGTCCACTTCGTCGTATTTCAGGTAGGGCTCGAAGCGACGAATGTCGTAGTCAACGCCGCTACCGCGCAGGTTAGGACCTGTAACGCCCAGTTCAATGGCTTCCTCGGCGGTCAGCACGCCGATGCCTTCATTCCGGTCAATCCAGATTTTGTTGCGGTTGATGATTTTCTCCCAGTCGGCCAGCTCTCTGGGAAACTCTTCCACGAAGCGGCGGATCATGGCGATCGCCGTCGGCGACAGGTCGGAGGCCACGCCACCGATGCGGCTGTGGGAGACGGTGAACCGTGCACCGCACACTTCGTCGAAGATGTTGTAGATTTCTTCGCGGTACTTGAAGGCCCAGAGGAAGACCGATACGGCGCCGGCGTCCATCAGACCCACGCCCAGCCAGAGCAGGTGGCTGGAGATGCGGGCCAGCTCGCACATGATCATGCGAATCCATTGGGCTCGTTCCGGCACCTCAATGCCGGCCACCTTTTCAACGGCCAGGCACCAGGCCACGTTGTTGGAATAGGGCGACAGGTAGTCCATGCGGTCGGTGTAGGGCATGAACTCCTGGTACGTTTTGTGTTCGGCCACTTTTTCAAGGCCCCGGTGCAGGTAGCCCAGGTCGAGCACGCACTTTTCCATCACTTCGCCATCGAGCTTGACGATGCACCGGAGCACACCGTGGGTGGCCGGGTGCTGCGGCCCGATGTTGAGAATCATTTCGTGCTCAAGCGGGTCGGGCTCTCCGTCGCCGCCCGGTGGGCGGTGGCGTTCTTCCAGCCAGGCGTGTTTGGTCGCCAGGCGGCGGTAGATGGCCTCGTTATGGCGGGGCCAGAAATTGAACAGGCCCTGTCGGTCGGGTCCTACAAAACTGGGTGCGGTACTCATGGTTGTGGGTTGGGGAAGCTCAATGCTCGGAGACTTCCGCATCGGCCGGGGGTTCTTCGTACCCCGGCGGCGGGACGTACCCATGGGCGCGTGCGAAGGGATCGCGCGTCAGCGGCCCTCCCGGCGTCTGTGGGGGCAGCGGGAGCGAACCCGGAATGCCCAGCAGCGGAAATTCCTTACGCAAGGGATGATATTCAAAGTCTTCCGGCATGTACATGCGCCGCAAATCCGGATGTCCCTCGAAACGGATGCCGAACATATCGTAGCATTCACGCTCGTTCCAATTAGCTGCCCGATAGACGGACGTTACCGAGGGCACTACCGGATTTTCTTCGTCGACGCGAACCTTCAAACGAATTCGTTTGCGACGCTCGATCGATACCAGATTATAAAACACTTCAAAGCGTCCTTCGTCCGTGAAACGGTCGATACCGCCCAGATCGGCCAGGTAGTTGAAGCCCTGTTCTTCTTTTAGAAAGCGGCATACGTCCACGATGTAGTCGGCGCGGACGCGTACGGTATGCTCACCCGCATACAGCTCCACCTCCTCGATAACATCGCCAAAGCGCGCTTTCAACGCTTCTACCACGTCGGGGACGTAGGTGGTGGCTTTAGCATGGGGATTAAATTCGTCTCCGCGTGGCGGATCGACCGGCGTGAAATGAAACTTCAGCGCTTCAGGAGTTTTCGGACGGTCGCTTCCAGATCGTTCAGTCATGGCAGCTTTAACTCGACTTCAGGGGCCGATGGAGCACCTCTCGGACAACGGGCTCGTCGCCTTCCGGCGAAAGTACGTGGGGACGTACAGGAGGCGCAGCCGGGCGGGAATCGCCATGCACGTAGTCCTGCGCCACTGAGTACTCGTTACGAATCTTTTCCTGAATGTCCATCAGCGCATGTAGCACAGCTTCCGGGCGGGGCGGACAACCCGGGATATAGACATCGACTGGCAAGAAGTTGTCGACGCCCTGCACGACACCATAGCAGCGATGCATGCCACCGGTTGAGGCGCAGGCCCCCATGGCAATGCACCACTTGGGGTCAGGCATTTGGTCCCATACGCGCCGAATGGCATGGGCCATCTTGTAAGAGCACCACCCGGCTACGATCATCAGATCAGCCTGCCGGGGCGAAAAGCGCATCGCCTCACTTCCAAAGCGGGCCACGTCGTATTTGGGGCCGGCAAAGGCCATCATCTCGATAGCGCAGCAGGCCAGCCCCATCGGCATGGGCATGAGCGAGTTGGAGCGCGCCCAGTTCAGCAGCACGTCCAGCCGCGTTGTCAGAAACCCTTCACGAAGATCCAGCATGGGACAAATCGGTTCGTTACAACACCTCGGGCCGAACGGATTAAATGTGCCAGGGCAGGGGCTGTTTCGATCATCGGCTCAATCGAACTCCAGTCCGCCCTTTTTAATATCGTAGAGCAGGCCCACGGCCAGGATGATCAAGAAAAAGACCACGACCGCCAGTACCCCTACGCCGGCTCCCGCTTCCAGAAAATCCCGATAGCTGACTGCCCAGGGGTAGAGAAAAACGATTTCCACGTCGAACACGATGAAGATCATAGCGACCAGGTAGAACTTCACCGTGTAACGCTCACGCGCCGTGCCCACCGGGTCCATGCCACTTTCGTAGGGCATGCGCTTGACCGGGTTAGGGCGGTGCGGCCCCAGGATTTCTGCCAGCTTTAGCAGTGAAAAAGCCAGCCCGGCGGCCAGCCCGATCATGATAAACAGCGGAATAAAGTCGGTCAGCATGGCTGATGGCTTTGCCTGAACCTCTGCAAACGTTCCAAAGTACCGAAGGATAAAGGAATTCGTCAATGTTTGTCGGATTCTTTAAAAAAAGCGTTATTCCAACCCGACCCGTCGAAAGATTTCGTCCACATGGCGCAGGTGGTACTCCGGGTTAAACGCTTCATCGATTTCCTCGGGCGAAAGATACCGGGTGAGGGCCGGATGCTGGCGAACGATCTCATAAAACGGCCGCGCTTCGTCCCAGGCCTGCATGGCAGCCGGCTGTACCAGGTCGTAAGCAGCTTCACGACTCAGTCCTTTGTCGATCAGCATCAGCAGCAGGCGCTGGCTGTTGTAAAGGCCGAAGGTCAGCTCCATGTTACGGCGCATGCGTTGTGGATAGACCTGCAGCGTGTCGAGCACGTCGGCATAGCGGTGTAGCGCGTAGTGCACGAGCGTAGTAGCATCCGGCAGGATGACACGTTCGACGGAGGAGTGGGAGATGTCGCGTTCGTGCCAGAGGGCTATGTTTTCGTAGGCGGCAAGCATGTAGCTGCGCAACAGCCGAGCCACGCCTGTGATGTTTTCCGAAGCAATCGGGTTGCGTTTGTGGGGCATGGCCGACGAGCCTTTCTGTCCCTTTCCAAAGGCTTCTTCTACTTCACGTACTTCGCTACGCTGCAGGTGGCGGACTTCGACGGCCAATTGCTCCAGCGTCGCCCCGATCAGGGCCAGCACCGACAGGTAGTGCGCGTGGCGATCGCGTGCCAGCACCTGCGTGGAAATGGGGGCTGGCTTCAGGCCCAACTTTTCGCAGGTCAAGCGTTCTACTTCGGGGGGAATGTGCGCGAACGTGCCTACGGCCCCCGAGAGTTTGCCCACGCGCATTTCTTCGGCAGCGGCCACGAAACGGGCTCGGTTGCGTTGCATCATGTCGTAAAACAGGGCCAGCTTGAGCCCGAACGTCGTGGGTTCGGCATGCACGCCGTGCGTGCGGCCGATCATCAGCGTGTACTTATGCTCTCGGGCCCGTCGCGCCAGCACCTCCAGAAAATGGTCCAGTGCTTCCAGGATCAGCTCGTTGGCTTTTTTGAGGCGGTACGACCAGGCCGTATCCACCACGTCGGACGAGGTGAGGCCATAGTGAATCCAGCGCCGCTCTTCGCCCAGCGATTCACTGACGGCCCGCGTGAAGGCGACCACGTCGTGCCGGGTGATCTTTTCCAGTTCATGAATGCGCTGGATGTCGAAGCGGGCGTGCTGACGCAGCTTGGCTACGTCCTCTCTGGGAATGACGCCAATTTCAGCCCAGGCCTCGCAGGCGGCCAGTTCGACCTCAAGCCACGACTGGTACTGGGCTTCTTCGCTCCAGAGCTGCGCCATCTCAGGGCGCGTATAGCGCGCGATCATAGCGGTAGGGGTTGCTTGCGTGCACCTTCTACGAGGCTGGAAGTTAGGGACAAATGGCAAGGAGCGCCGCGAAAAACATTCAAAGGCTGCTGCGCTTGCTGCGCAGATATTTGTACAACAGGCGACGTGCCCGAAAGATGTGCGCTTTGACCGTACCGAGTGGCAGATGCAGCTCGGCGGCAATCTCTTCGTACGATTTTTCCTGCTGATGGCGCATAATGATCACGCGTCGGTACTTTTCGGGAAGGGCGTTAATGGCTTCTTGGATCAGCATGCGTCGCTGGTCTTCCACGATGTGGCGGTCCGGAAAGTAGGTCGTATCGGCCAGCTCGCGTTCAAGCGTGCCTTCTTTCGTCTGAATGGGCTCGTCCAGCGATAGGGTCTTGAGCTTTTTGCGACGCAGATAGTCGATGGCGTGATTGGTGGCGATCTTATAGAGCCAGGTCGAAAAGGCGTATTCGGTGGAGTAGGTGGACAGCGCCGTGAAAGCCTTGATGAAGGTCTCCTGCACGAGATCGTCCAGGTCGCGGGGATCGTGAACGATCCGGGCAATATGACGGCGCAGCGCCGGGCGGTACTTATCCATCAGGGCCTGATAGGCCGCTTCATCACCCTGTAGCGCTGCGGCCACGTAGGCCCGATCTTGTTCGCTGGAAGCGGAAGGAGGCGAAGACATGCGGCGCTTGCTATCCTGGCTCTTTAATTGCAAGATAGTAACGATCGCGTGTGAAAGAAAACAGGCCCATGCTGGATCAGCATAGGCCTGCTGTGTCGTAAGGCACGCAGGCGATTGTTTCGCCGAGAGCATATGGACCCGTACACATGGGGCACAACACGCTCCGGCCGATCGACTACTTTGTGCGTGGCCTACAGGGGGAGCACGTATGGCGGGCATTGGTTGCGGGCATCAACACGGCGATCCGCGCAGCCATCTTTTCGCTCGTTGCGCACACGTCAGCTATATGCACGACCAGTCGCTGCCCTTGTCGCCGTTGCCGGTAGCGCGGGCCGCTGGCAAGTTCGTCGTGCACGCAATGGGCTCCGTCGTGTCGTCCTTGATATTGGTTATTCTGGTAGCAGGACTTCACGGTGGCTTTTCAGTTTGCGTTGGTTAAGCACGTCATGGTGTTCGAAGTAGGCGGCCGCTTTTTTCGCCGAACAAGTGCGCGGGAGCCGCTACCGCATGTGCTGCTTGATGTTCAGTTTCGGGGTGTTGTTCGGGGAGGCCGTTGTTACCATCTCCAGTATGACAGCCATGCTCTGGAATGGAACCGAAGTAATGGGCGTACCCCTCCTGTCCGTGTGGTGGCTTAGCCTCGAAGCGCGTGCGACCACGGGCAACGCCAGGCCAGCCAGCGGTAATATTGTCCGCTACGCGCCAGCCGTCTCTGAAGAGCGCGGCTTTCCCGTCTTGATCGTGGTTGATTGTTCGTTGGCTCCAGTGAGAGGGCGTTCTTACCAGAAAATGCGTACAATGTAATCAGGCAGCAGCTTGCTCCTCAGTTGGAGGTACGGTCTAAGAGGGCTCGAATGCTTCCACAGAAACCAACTCGGTGGGGACGACTGGAAGCTGGCGCGTTTCCTTAAAGGTGCTCAGCACGATGCTGGTGATAGTGCCATGCACACCGGGCCACGACTGTATGCGCGAAAGCAGGCGTTCCAGCGTGGTCGTGTTGTGGGTGCGCACTTTAAGAATATGGGAGCCCTCCCCCGTGATGGAGTGCACCTCCAGCACCTCATCCAGGGCACAGGCGCGTCGGATGAACTCCGGATAGTGCTCCGAGCCATCCACGATCACCCGGATGAAGGCCGTAATGTCAAAATGTAGTCGTTTGTGGTCCAGCACAGCATGGTAACCGGTGATAACGCCGCGTTCCTCCAGTTTGCGCATGCGCTCACTGACCGAAGGAACCGACAGACCCACCTCTTCAGCAATGCGGTTGCGCTTCATGCGTCCGTGCTCCTGCAACAGCTCCAGGATACGGACGTCGATTTCATCGATGCGTTCTACCGCGCTCATTGTTTAATCCGTCAAGTTGAAGGTTAATTTGTTGAAATAAGTTTGGTTTGATCTGTTATCGCCTAAAAAATTATGTCGAATATGGAGAGGTTCCGGAAGATGTCGCGAAGATATCAATGTTTGGGAATCAAGGGCGGCCATGAGCTTTAAGTTAGAAAGTGGAGGCTATGGGATCCTGAGGCCAGGAATGGTGGTTGCTTTGCCCTGCAGCCGGGCCCGTAGCTCAGCGGTTAGAGCAGCGGACTCATAATCCGACGGTCGCAGGTTCGAATCCTGCCGGGCCCACGCCTCAGAAAGAACGCCCGGTGTTTGTACCGGGCGTTCTTTTGTTGCAGCGTTTTGCCGAAGGTCCCCCTGAACGTCAGGACTTGCGGGACACCTGGAGCCGTTTGAGGGTTTCATAAACTTCACGGTCGTGGCGGGCCGGGTCAACCTTTTCGAAAATGTGGGCGATACGTCCTTCAGGATCGATCAGGAAGGTAACCCGACGCGCGTAGCGTCCATTGTCGGCCAATACCTCGTAGGCCCGTGCAATCTCCCCGTGTACGTCGCTGATTAGATCAAAGGGCAGTTTGTACTCGGCCTTGAAGCGCTCCTGGGTTTCCAGATCATCGAGGCTGACGCCCAGAATGACCGCGCCCAGCGACTGAATCTTCTCGTAGGCGTCGCGCAGCGTGCAGGCCTGGGTGGTACATCCGGGCGTGAACGACTTGGGATAGAAATACAGGACCACCCACTGGCCCCGCAGATCGCGCAACCGGATCGTCTGATCCCCGGTGGCCTGGGCCTCAAAGTCGGGGGCAGGATCGCCCACCTTGGGACGGTCTGTGTCTCTTGCAGACAAGAAAAGAAGCAGGCTCAGCATCAGGGGCATCATGGCTGCTCAGGGGGTTGGTTGAAAGGATGTGTTCTACAAAAGCGTCTGCGGTCCATGGGTTTCCCTTCCATAAAAAAGCCGACCTGAGGGGCTCAGGCCGGCCTGCTGTTTAGAAGGTATTTACATGCTCTCGTTGAGCGTGCAGCACCCGGATTAACGCTACCCGGGCCAGTTGCTCCTGGCGGCGCGATCCGTGGTCTCGCAGGTACGCCATAGCGGCCGGGGTCCCCATGGTGATCAGCGCCGCCCGCGCTAAGGTACGGTTGACCTCGCTGAGAGCCTGCACGTAAGCACGAACCAGCGCCTGAAACAGATAGTCTACAGGCAGGTATTCCCGATAGAAGACCATGAGGTAGATGAGGTTTTCAAGACCGATCTGCTGAATGGCCACATTCGGACTGTTTATGTTTACCGCTGCCTGCAGGGCAACCCGGTGCCACCAGTCCGCGCCATTGTCGGCGAACCGATCCTGAGCGGAAACTGCCAGGGGAGCCAGTATCAGGGTGCCGATCAGCAGAATCAGCGCGCGTCCAGATACATTTTTACACATAACACGTCTCCGTTTGGTTGGAAAAAATCCCGGAGACCCACTGCACAAGCTGGATCTGCAGGTCCTGTGGTGGTCTATTTATTATTTTCCGTTGAGCACTTGCAACCAGCGATCGCGGGCTGCCAGTTGTTCGGATCGAGTGGCGTGGCCGTGCACGTAGGCGCGGGCCTCGTCGGCGTCGAAGCTGAGCAGAGTGGCCAGGGCCAGGATGCGCCGGTCATCAACCGAACGTTCATACAGACGAACTACCGCATCAAAAAGCCGGGTGGTAAGCGGCACGTCGTGTCGTCTTCTGGCAGCATCCAGCGTCTGACGCAGGCCCCATTCCTGTAGATGAGGGTATGGAGAATTAAGGGCTACCAGTATCTGGTTGAGGTGACAGGAGACTGCTTTTGTATCACCCTGTGCGGGAGTCGGTCCGGCGCGTATGCTTGTGGGCAGGGTTGCAAGTAACCCGAGGGCCATAAAAATGTACATTTTCATCGTCTCATACAAAGTTTGGTCAATGGATTAGGTAAGCCTACGGAGGGGGGTACTTAAAGTTGCCGGTTCGTATGTGAATACGGCGCCGACTTAGCGAAAGGCGGCAGGAAGCGTTAAATTGAAGATAAAACCTTGTGGACAGGAGACGGTGGTTGACCTGCGCGTTTTAGAAACCGACGTGCGGTACGTCGCCGGAGTCGGACCGCGTCGGGCTGCGGTGTTAGCCCAGGCCGGCGTCCACACGGTGCGCGACCTGCTGCATTACTTCCCGCGGCGCTACCTGGACCGTTCGACGATCGTTCCGCTCCGGCGTCTGGATGAACGTCTGGGGGCGGTAACGGTCGTAGGGACCGTACGCGTGGCCGGGATCGTCGAAGGCAAAGGCCGCAAGCGGTTTGAACTGATTCTGGAAGATGAAAGCGGTGGCCGGCTGAAGTGCGTCTGGTTCAACCGTCTGAGCTGGGTCTCAAAGGCGTTCAAGCCGGGAGACCGCGTGGCCTTTCACGGCAAGGTGCAGCGCTTTGGCTATACGTTTTCGATGACGCATCCCGATTTTGACCGGCTGGACGGCGAGGGCGCGGCACTGGCCACCGGTCGCATCATTGCGCTGTACCCGGGCGGGGCAGCCCTTGAGAAGGTCGGCCTGACCAGTCGCACCTTTCGACGCATCCTGTACACATTCTTCAAGCAGCATGGGCTGAAGCTTCCGGAAATTCTGCCCGCGTGGATCCGCACCCGTTACGACCTGATCGATGGGCGCGTGGCACTGCGCGCTGTGCACTTTCCGCGCAGCCAGGCCGAGCTGGCCCGCGCGCGCGAGCGGCTCAAGTTCGAAGAACTGTTCTTTATTCAGCTCATGCTGGCCCGCACGAAGCAGATCCGGCAGGCAGTGGCCGGTCCGCGCTTTGGCCCACCAGGCGAACGCTTCCATCGCTTCCTGAACGAGGTGCTCCCCTTCGAGCTGACCGGTGCGCAAAAGCGGGCCCTTGATGACATTATCCGAGACACCACCTCGGGCCTTCAGATGAACCGGCTGATCCAGGGCGACGTGGGCAGTGGCAAAACCGTGGTGGCCATGGCCGCCATTCTGCATGCCGTGGACAATGGCTACCAGAGTGCTTTCATGGTACCGACCGAAATTCTGGCCGAGCAACACTACGCGAACATGCGTCGCTACCTGGATCCGCTGGGGGTCGAGGTGCGGTTGCTGCTCGGCGGCCAGCGCAAATCGCTCCGGGAAGAAATCCTGGCCGATCTGGCCGAAGGGCGCGCGCACGTGGCTGTGGGCACGCATGCGGTGATTCAGGAGACCGTACGGTTTCACCGACTGGGCCTGGCGATCGTGGACGAGCAGCATCGCTTTGGCGTGGTGCAGCGGGCCGAACTGTTCAACAAAGGCGAAAACCCGCACATGCTACTCATGACGGCCACGCCGATTCCGCGTTCGCTGGCCATGACGCTCTACGGCGATCTGGACGTATCGATCATCGACGAGCGGCCGGCTGGCCGTAAACCGGTGATTACCTGGATCCGCTCGGAAAAGCGACGGGGAGAAGTGTATGCTTTCCTGAAGGAGCAGCTCCGGCAGGGACGCCAGGCGTACGTAGTCTATCCGCTCGTTGAAGAAAGCGAGAAGATGGATCTGCAGGATGCGGAAAATGGCTACCGGCGACTCAAGGAGCTGTTTCGCCCCTACCGGGTGGACCTGATCCACGGCCGCATGCTCCCCTATGAGAAGGAAGAGGCCATGGAGCGCTTCAAAAATGGGGAGACCGACATCCTGGTGGCCACTACGGTCATTGAGGTAGGGGTGGATGTGCCAAATGCCACAGTCATGATCATTGAACATGCCGAACGGTTCGGGCTCAGTCAGCTCCACCAGCTCCGGGGGCGTGTCGGGCGCGGAGCCGAACAGAGCTACTGCATTCTGATGGTGGACCATCGGCGCACGGCCGAAGCGGAAGCGCGTCTGCAGGTGATGGCTGAAACGGACGATGGTTTCAAGATCAGTGAAATGGACCTGAAGCTACGAGGAGCTGGCGATTTCTTCGGCACGCGCCAGAGCGGATTGCCGGACCTGAAAATTGCCGACATCACGCAGGACCAGCCTATCCTGATCAAAGCCCGCGAGGCCGCCTTTGAACTGATTCGCCGCGATCCGAATCTGGAAGCCCCGGAGCATGCCGTGCTGCGGGCCTATTACGACCGATTTTATGCCAGTCAGTCCTTGGGATTTGCCCGGGTGGGTTAATCCGACCGGATGCGCATGAGGCCTTCCTGGACGACGGCGGCCACGAGCGTGCCGTCGCGCTGGAAGAACAGCCCGCGGTTCAGCCCCCGCGCACGGGCGGCCACGGGGCTTTCCATGGCAAACAGCAGCCACTCGTCGGCGCGAAAGGGGCGGTAGAACCACATGGCATGGTCCAGACTTGCCGCCTGCACGTGAGGCTGCAGAAACGACAGGCCATGCGGCAACATAGCCGTGCCCATGAATCCAAAATCCGACGCATAGGCCAGCACGCTCTGGTGCAGGGCAGGATCATTGGGCGGCAGACTGCCGGCCGCACGGATCCATACATGACGCCGGGGCGGACGCTTTTCGGGAAAAAGCAGATGAACGGGCTCGACCGGCCGTATTTCAATGGGACGCTCGTGCAATAGGAACGGGCGAAGCACTTCGGGTACCTGCTCGGCCAACTGGCGACGCAGTTCGGCCTCGGAGATCAGCTCTTCCGGAGGCGGCACCTCGGGCATGGAATCCTGATGCTCTACCCCGGACTCTTCGATCTGGAACGAAGCGGACAGGTTGAAGATCGGGCGGCCATGCTGGATGGCCGTGACGCGGCGCGTGGTAAAGCTCCGTCCATCACGCAAGCGCTCCACCAGGTAAACGATCGGCGCGTTGGGGTCGCCGGGCAGAATGAAATACGCATGCAGGGAATGAATCTGCCGTTCCGGAGGTACCGTGTAGGCAGCCGCGCGCAGCGCCTGACCGAGCACCTGGCCCCCAAACACCGTGGGACTGCCGATGTCGCGGCTGGGTCCCCGAAAGATGTTTTCCTCGATGCGCTCCAGATTGAGCAGGTGCAGCAGATGATCAACCGGTTCGCTCATTGGCATCGCATTTCGTTTTAGTGAACATAACTGCCTGCGTTCACGTCGATCGTGCAACCGGTGGCATGATCGGCCAGTCCACTGGCCAGCAGTACCACGAGGGGCGCCAGGTCTGCCGGTTCGGTCAGCCGTTCCAGGGCAATATCGCCCAGCGCGATTTCGGGACCATATCGGTCGATAAAATCCTGGGCCATATCGGTGCGCGTGAAGCCGGGCGCCACCACAAAGGCGCGAATGCCGGCGCGGCCCAGCTTCGGGCTGCGGGCGATGGAACGCGTCAGCGCTACCAACCCTCCTTTGGAGGCAGCATAGGCCATGTACTCGGGCGTGTCGCCCCGAAAAGCCGCGCGTGAAGCGATGTTAATAATGCGCCCGCCACCCTGCTTCAGGAATTGCTGAATCGCCAGGCGGCAGAGCAACTCCGGCGCCCGCAGATTGACCGCCATGGTGCGCTCCCAGACTTCCTGCCACGTTTCAACCGGGGTGTCCAGTTCGGCGCCGAGTGCCACGCCTGCATTGTTGACGAGTACGTCGAGGCGGCCATAGGCGGCCAGCACGTCGTCGAACAGGCGCTGACAGGCGGTTACATCGGCCAGGTCGGCTGCGAACGCACGGGCATCATGGCCCAGGCGGGCAGCAAGCGTCTCGGCTGCTTCGCGACTGCGGTGGTAGTGCACCGCCACCGTTGCACCGGCGCGAGCCAATCCTTCGGCCAACGCCTGACCGATCCCTCGGCTGGCACCGGTTACCAGCACGATGCGTCCGTGCAGATCAATGGTCCAGGCCATGGCTCACCGGATCAGGATTGCGTGTCGGCGCAATCTACAAGGTAGTGCGCTTTTTCTCCAGCCCTCCATGTCGTACTTTAGAGAAAAGTAGCGATAATCACGATGCGGCAGCTCATTCTGGGCGGACTGCTGCTGATCGGGTTGGGAGGATGCAATCCATTTGCGCCTGCGCTGGAGGAGGGCGATCCCTTTGCCGCGCTCGTGGGTGATCCGCGTACGATCGAAGGCTTTTTCCAGAATTTTAAAACTGCCTATGAGCTGCGCGATATCAGTCTGTACGAGCCGCTGCTGGACTCAGCTTTTGTGTTTATCTTTTATGATTATGACGCGCAGGTAGAGCGGCAGTGGGGATTTTCGCAGGAGCTGGAGGCTACGCGGCGGCTGTTTCTGGCCACGAGTGCTATTCAACTTCAGTGGAATCAGGTGTTGATGCAGGAGGTCTTCGACGGGGGGCGGCAGGCACGGGTGGTGCGTTCGTTCAACCTGCTGGTGACGCTGGAACAGGGGAGTCTCTTCCGGAGCAGCGGTAACGTCAATTTTTTGCTGGTGCGGTCCGATACCCTTTCGCCGTGGCGGTTACGTCGCTGGCGCGACGAAAGTGAGCTCTAAAAACAATAAACAAAGCCCCGATGCATGCGCATCGGGGCACTACGCCATTCACGAGGCTTGTCAGAACGCCAGGGTCAGGTCGAAGAAGAAGACACGACCGGGTTCAAGAATGCGGCGACCGGTGAACGGATTGCGTGCATTCAGATGATCGGCATAAGCCGTATCGGTCAGGTTCTGTATGCCGCACTGAAGGCGCCACTGCCGATGGAGGCGAACGCCGGTCTTCAGGTCCACCGTAGTATAGCCATCGGTAGGCGTTTCGCCGCGACTGATAGCTACGCGTTCCTGACGAGTTACCTGGTGGAAAATGACCTCGGCAAAGAAGCGGGTTGAAGGCTCGTAGCGGAGGCCGAGGTCCAGGCGGGGTGGGGCTATGCCAAAGGCCGGCTCGTTACGCGTCTCGTCGCGGCCCCAAAGGTAGCTGCCCGCTGTAGTGAGCGTCAGTGCATATGGCAGGCGCACTGCCAGCATGGCTTCGCCACCGTAGAATGTGGCGGTACCGTTTACGTACCGGAAGACGGTAGGCGGACTCAACGGTAGCCGTCTGGGCAGGTCGGTGGCTTCCATCGTGATGTAGTTGTCGAGACGGCGTGCGAACAGGTTCAGCGACAGGCTCCAGCCTGGCTGCGTGGTCTCCAGCCAGAAGTCGGCCTGCGTGCTGCGCTCAGGCCGCAGATCCGGATTGCCTACAAACTCGGCGCTCATCTGGGCTTTGCTGGCAGGTAGGCGGTCCGCATAGCGTTCGGTAGCATCGGCTGTGCGCACGGCCGAGCCTATGCCGAGGGCCGCGCTCCAGCGCGGATGAGGTAGCCAGCTTACCGTCAGAGCCCCGCTCAGGTTGAGCTCGCGGGCCGTCAGGTTGGTCGCCACGTGGTCCCGAAAGAAAGCGCTGGCCGTGTCGGCCCGAGCGTTGACCAGGTCGAGTCGGGTGGTAGCGGACACCTGCCAGCGGGAGGCCGGGCTATGGGTCATGCGGGCGAAAAAGCCGAGGTCCGTGATCCGAGCCTGTGGCCAGACCAGGTCTTCGAACAGCAACTGGCCGGTGTCGCGACGGCGAATCCAGCGCGTCGCATTCCGATAGGTGTGGTACATATCGATGCCGATCTCCAGTTCGTCGGCAAAGCCTGGGGTCAGCGTCAGGGCCAGACGGCCGCCGACGACGTCGATGCCTGAGTCGATCTGGACATCGAGAGCAAACGGTGGCATACGGTCGGGGTCGGGTTTGGCTGTCGGCTTGCCATCGTTATCCATGCCGTGATCGACGGCATTGTAGTAGGCCTGTACGTCCAGCGCACGCAGCAGGCCGTTGGGGAACGTGCGCTGCAAGGAGACTGAGAGCGCGTAGGCATCGAAGAAGTCAGCGTTCAGGATGAGTCCGGGATAGTCCAGGTCGCGCTGTGCCTGGTAGCCGGCGGCAACGACCAGGCGAATGTCAGGCGCCGGTAGATAGCCGAGCTTCAGGCGCACTTCTTGGGAGCGAAAGTCAGCCGGGATGCGCGAGCCGTTGCCTGCCCGATAGTCGCCGCCCCGCCGCCAGGCCATCTGCGTTAGCAGCCCCCAGGCTCCCTGCCGATAGCCGAGCTGGAGCCCGTTTTCGAAGGCCTGCAGGTTGGTGTCGTAGCCGACGTGTAGCCGGCCCTGCAGGCGCCCGGAGGCCAGCGTGCGCAACCCGCGCGTTTCGACGCGAATGGCGCTCAGGTTGCCAGCACCCCACGTCAGCGCATACGGGCCTTTCACGACCTCCATCGACTGGATAAGGGTAGGGTCGAAATGACTCATAGGAGAATCCATACGGGCCGGTCCGGCCGGAAAAAGCCGTGAACCATCCAGATAGACGCCCACTTCGGTTTCACGCAGGCCCCGAATAACCGGGTCAAGGCCAAGAGGCCCCCGTCGCACGGCCGCCAGGCCGGGCAAGACGCGGAGGAGCTCGCCAGCGTCGCGTGGATTGGCTTCGCGCACGGCCGCCTCCTGTAGCTGGGCCGTGGGGGAGAGGTCCGGCCGCAGGGCTGTCACCTGAATACCTTCCAGTTCGAAGCTAACAGGTTGCAGCAAAATTGGCACAAATACGGTGTCGTCGGCCGCCAGATCGACTGAACGCCGGGCCGTCTCATAGCCTACAAATCGTACCGAGACCGTGTAACGGCCGCCTGCCAGGTGCAGCGTAAACAGACCGGCTGCATCGGTAGTGGTGCCGTAGGCCATACTGTCGACGAGCACGTGCGCGCCGGGTAGTGGCGTGTACGTCTCAGCATCGAATACCTGTCCAATCAGCACGGCCTGTTGCGCCCGGACAGAGAGGGACAGACCAGAAAACAAGCATAGGATTCCAAATAAAAACAGATTACGCATGGTTTTTTCCTCCCCTGTAGGTGGATGAAAGCCCGAAACCGCAGTGCGTCGTCTCTCCGCACACGATAGGTTGTGCGGAACGGGCTTTCATCTGGGAGGATGAAAGATGTCGGTGATGGGACGAAATGCAAAAGGAGAAGCGTCGGATAACGCAAGCGGCCCCGTAGAAGGAGGAGAAGGCAGCGTTGGTCCGGTGGGCAGGGGACCATAAGGCATTGAAGGGCCACCATTCAGGGCCTTGGCATCCTCGTGACAACGTTGCCAGAGCGGGGTGCTGCCGTACTCGTGACAGATGCAGTGCGGGCGCTTGTGGGGACAGGCCATATGATGGCAGCCAGGACCCTGACCGTCGGGTGTTCGCAACGCGGTCCAGGGGAATACGGGGCCCAGCAGCGCTGCGCTCAGCACGAGTGTAAGCAAGTGATATGTACGCGTGCGCGTCCGCATAACGCTCGTAACGGCTATAAAAAGGAGTGAAAAATCCCTTTTAAAGGCAAGTGAGCTCTGCTAACTCCCCGTGAAAAGCCCGTGCAGCTTTGATCAACGGCACTTCGGGGCGTTTCATTACGTATCAGAGCCAGCTCATTAGGCCTTCGTAGACTTTGTGCATGCCATGACAGACCAGGCTTTATCCTACGTCGATACTCATTTTGCCCGTTTTGTTGAGGAGCTCAAGGAGCTGCTGTGTATTCCGTCGATCAGTACCGATCCGGCCTATGTTGCCGAAGTGCGCCGGGCGGCCGACTGGCTGGTCGATCATCTGCGGGCGCTGGGCTTTCCGGAAGTGCGGCTTTTCGATACAGAAGGGCATCCCATCGTTTATGCGGCCTACATGGTGGAAGCGACGCGTCCGACTGTGCTGGTCTATGGGCACTACGACGTGCAGCCACCTGATCCGCTGGAGCTGTGGACGACGCCGCCCTTTGCGCCGGAGATTCGTAATGGCGCTATCTATGCGCGAGGTGCCAGTGATGACAAAGGGCAGCTCTTTATGCACCTGAAAGCGGCCGAGGCTTACCTGAAAACGGCCGGTACGCTTCCGATCAACCTGAAATTTTTGCTGGAAGGCGAGGAGGAGTCAGGCTCGGTGCATCTGGCGCCGTTCATCAAGGCGCATCAGGAGATGCTGGCAGCCGACGTGGTGGTGATTTCCGACACGGCTATGTTTGCGCCCGGGGTACCGTCGATCACCTACGGGTTGCGCGGACTGGCTTATGTGGAGGTAGAGCTGACCGGTCCAAGTCGTGATCTGCATTCGGGGGTCTATGGCGGGGCGGTTGAAAATCCGGCCAACGTGCTGGCCCGGTTGATTGCTGGCCTGCATGACGAAAACCATCGGATCACCATCCCGGGCTTTTACGACAACGTGCGTCCGTTGACCGAAGAAGAACGCCGCATGTTTCGAGAACTGCCTTTTGACGAGAAAGCCTGGATGGAAGAGATTGGCGTGTCGGCGGTTCGCACGGAAGCAGGCTATTCGATTCTGGAAGCCATTACGGCGCGGCCGACACTGGACGTGAACGGCCTCTGGGGGGGCTATCAGGGTAGAGGTGCCAAGACGGTACTACCGGCAAAGGCCGGTGCCAAGATTTCCATGCGTCTGGTGCCGGATCAGGATCCGGACGATATTGTCGAGAAAACACGGCGCTATTTTGAACAGCATACGCCGCCCACCTGCAAGCTACGCTTCACGGCCCTGCATGGCGGTCATCCTGTACTGGTCGATACGCGGCATCCGGCCATGCAGGCAGCCGCTGAGGCCATGGCCCGTGTGTTCGGACGGCGTCCCTACTTTACGCGAGAGGGGGGCTCTATTCCCGTGGTCGCCGACTTTAAACGGCTGCTGGGGCTGGACAGTGTGCTGATGGGCTTCGGGCTGAATTCGGATGCGATTCATTCGCCAGATGAACACTTCGGGCTGGACCGCTTCCGGCAGGGCATTGAAAGCATTGTGCATTTTCTGGAGCTGTTTGGTCGGCGGCAGACTGCGTGAAGCGATCGCAAGCTGGGAAACAAAAAATTTCAAGCGCCGGTTTGGACGTTCAGCTTGATGCAAGCCAACCGAGATAGGAACAGCGACTCCATGGCAAAGCACGGCGTCAGATGATCTTCGTAGCGCTGGGTGATACCGAAGCGATCGGGGCAAACTGCTATTTTGTGAAACTGGACGGGACGGGACTTGTGCTCGACGTTGGGGTCGATCCCAACGAAGAAGGCCCCGAGAGCCTGCCGCGCTTTGACCTGATCCATAAAAATCCAGACTGGTATATTGACCACGCCATTGTCACGCACGCGCATCATGACCACATTGGGGCGTTACCGGTCCTGTTGCGCGAGTTTCCGCATGTGCTGGTGCACATGACGCGCGTCACGCGCCAGCTGGCCGATCTGCTGCTGCCCGCCTCGGCGCGGCTACAACGTCGCAGGATGCAAGAGGGACGCTCAAGCTATGGACCGCTTTTTGACGAAAAGCAACTGGAAGGGTACAGCTATCTGTACCTGACGCATGAGCCAGGACAGGACTTCAGCGTGACGGGACTGCGGGGACGTGCGCCCGTGCGTGCTCGTTTCTATCATGCCGGCCATGTACTGGGGGCCGCCGGCGTGCTTTTGACGCACGAGGAGGCAGGACAGCGCCAGCGTGTTTTCTATACGAGCGACACAAACATGCGGGCGCAGGCGATCATCCCCGGGGGTGATTATCCAGAAGAGCCTGTCGACGTACTCATTCTGGAATCAACGGCCGGGGCCGATCCCGAGGCCGAACGTACCACGCGACGTCTGGAGGAAGAACGCTTTGGCGAGGCGGTGCGGCGCGTGCTGGAACGGGGAGGAAGTGTGCTGGTGCCAGCGTTTGCACTGGGCCGGGCCCAGGAGGTGCTGGCCGTGATCGACCGGCTCAAGCGCGAAAACGTGTTGCCAGCCGACGTGCCGGTTTATACGGCCGGAACGATGCGGGCCATTGCTGATCTGTACGACCGCACGCGCTTTGTGACCCCGCGCCTTGATCCATCGTTTGAGGTCTTTCGCGTTGAACAGCGGCGGTTACCTCGACGTCTGGAAGCTGTGCGTGAGGCCCTGGCAGAGCCCGCCATCTATGTGCTCAGTAGCGGAATGATGTTTGAGCGATCGCTGTCAAACCGAATGGCACAGCTTCTGGTGGAAGACGAGCGACACGCGATCTTTCTGGTAGGGTTTGCCAAAGAGGACTCCCCGGCCGGACGGTTGCTGGAAGCGGCAACAGCCGGCGCCGAAGCCGTGGTCCTTGATGAACAGCAAGGCCCTCAACCGCTTCGCTGTGAGGTGGCCCGCTTCCGCTTCAGCGGACACAGCCATCGACGTGATCTGCTTCGGCTGGTCGAGCACCTGAAGCCCCGTCATGTGATTCTGGTGCATGGGGACGAAGATGCCCGTGAGTGGATGGCAGACAATATTCAGTTTTTTTATCCAGAGGTTAAGGTATGGCTGCCGCAGTCCGGTGAACCGCTGGAGTTATGAGACGGCTGGCTTAGCGTAATCAGGAGGTGCCTGGTCTATGGAAGCCCCGCTGCATCCCATCCGCTCTTTTCTCTCGACCGAGCGCCTGGAAGAATTTGCCGTCCGGTTGCGTCCTCATCTTCGCGGCGCCCTCCATATGGATCCGATGACGCGTGCGCTTTACGCAACCGACGCCAGCATCTATCGGATGGAGCCCGTGGGAGTGCTGTTGCCAGCGCATGCCGATGACGTGCAGGCCGCGTTGGAAATGGCGCAGGCATTCGGTATTCCGGTGCTGCCGCGCGGAGGCGGGTCGTCGCTGGCCGGACAGGCGGTGAACGAGGCGCTGGTGATTGACTTTACGATGCACCTGCACCGTATTCTGGAAATCAACGCGGAAGAACGCTGGGTGCGGGTGGAGCCGGGATGTACGCTGGAGCAGCTCAACAAAGCGCTGCAGCCCTATGGCCTGATGGTAGGACCCGACCCGGCCAGCGGGGGACGTGCCACGCTGGGCGGAATGCTTGCCAATAACGCGACGGGTGCCCACTCCATCCTGTATGGCAACATGATCCGGCACGTGCGTGCAGTGCAAGCCCTACTGGCCGATGGTACGCCCGTGCGGTTCGAGGCGCTGACGGCCGATGCCTGGGCTGAACGCATGCGCCGACAAGACCCCGAAGGGCGGCTTTATCGAGAACTGGATACGTTGCTGCGGCGGAAAGGTGATATTATTGCACGCGACACGCCCCGGCACTGGCGACGCAACAGTGGCTATCGGCTTGAATACCTGCTGGATGCATCCAGTCGTAACCTGGCGCAATTACTGTGTGGTAGCGAGGGCACGCTGGCCGTTGTAACCGAATTGACCGTCAACCTGGTGCCTCGTCCGAAGCAAACCGCACTGGGCGTCGTCCACTTCCGCACACGTGCTGACGCCCTCCGAGCGGTAACGACCATTCTGGAAACGGGCCCTTCGGCTATTGAACTGTTCGACGGGGTGGCTATCGAGGCAACGCGACGGGCACCGGGCTATGCCCCGCGTCTGGCGACCTTTATTCAGGGAACGCCGGGCGCCGTGCTGATTACGGAATATTTCGGTGAGACCGAGGCAGAGCTGGGGCACAAACTGGACGCATTAGCAGCAGCGCTGCAGCGGACCGGTCAGGGCTATGCCATCGTGCGGGCGCTGCAACCTGAGCACATTCAGAACGTCTGGAGCGTCCGCAGTGAAGGGGTGGGGCTGGTCATGGGCGTCAAAGGCGATCATAAGCCGATTCCGATCATTGAAGATGCCGCCGTACCGGTCGAGCACCTGGCCGATTACGTGGCCGATCTGGAGCGCCTGTTCCAGGAAACGAACACGCAGGCGGTCTTCTACGCGCACGCCTCAGCGGGCTGCCTGCACATTCGGCCGTTCATCAACACCAAAGATGCCCACGAAGTGGAAAAAATGCGGGAGATTGCCGTCGGCTCCATGGAGCTGGTCAAAAAATACGAGGGGGTGCTTTCCTCTGAGCATGGCGACGGCATTGTGCGGGGATGGCTGAACGAGGCTTTTCTGGGACCGGAACTCTGTGAAGTGTACCGGCAACTCAAACAGATTTTCGATCCAGACGGTCTGCTCAATCCGGGCAAAATCATCGATACGCCCCCGATGACAGAAAATCTACGGATGGGGCCTACGTATCATACCATTGAGCTGATTGAGGAGCTGGACTGGTCGGAAGAGGGAGGCTTCGCACGGGCCGTCGAGCAGTGCAATGGCAACGGAGCCTGTCGGAAGCTGGAAAGTGGGGTTATGTGCCCCAGCTACATGGTCACGCGTGATGAGCGGCACACGACGCGGGGGCGGGCCAATGCGTTGCGAGCGGTCATGTCCGGAGCGCTGTCTATTGAGGAGCTGACGGGGCCGGCGCTCTACGAGGTAATGGACCTGTGCGTACAGTGCAAGGCGTGTAAGACCGAGTGTCCCTCGAACGTGGACATGGCCAAGATGAAAACCGAGTGGCTGGCTAAATACTGGGAAGCGAACGGTGTGCCGTTGCGCGCGCGTCTGTTTGCTTATCAGCCCCGGCTGGCTCGCTGGATCGGAGGTGGGTGGAAGGCACGTCTGGTCAATAGCGGATTGCATCACCCGCTGGTGCGCTGGATGATGGACCGAGTGCTGGGCATCAGCGCCCGACGCAAGCTACCCGCCTTTGCGTCTGAGCCGTTCACCCGCTGGTTCCGAAAACAGCCGCGAACAAGCGAAGGGCCGCCTGTCGTACTCTTTGCCGATACCTTTAACAATTATCACCATCCCGAGATAGCGCGAGCAGCAGCCGAATTCTTCTGGCATCTGGGGCTGCAGGTCGTGGTGCCTGACGAACGGGCCTGCTGTGGACGTCCGCTTATCTCCAAGGGGTTGATCAGTGAGGCCCAGCAACAGCTACTTGATGCGTTGGAACGGCTGTATCCCTATGTGGAACAGGGGTGGCCAATTGTCGGGCTTGAGCCAAGCTGTATTCTGACTTTCCGTGACGAGTTGCTGAGCCTGTTGCCAGGCGATCCACGTGCACGCGCTCTGGCGCACAGTGTGCTTACCTTCGAAGAATATGTGGCACGGCTGGCGGACGAAGGAAAGCTCAGCAACGTGCACTGGCAGCAGAAGCCGCGGCGAATTCTACTGCATGGCCATTGCCATCAGAAGGCGCTGGTCGGTACCGAGGTGGCGGCCCGAGTGCTGTCGTTGCCGCCTGGCTACACGGTCGAGGTGCTCGACACCAGCTGTTGTGGCATGGCCGGCGCCTTCGGGTACGAAAAGGAACACGTGGACATTTCGCTGAAGATGGCCGAGCGGCGGCTGGCGCCGGCCGTGCGGGCGGCTGACAACGGCACACTCATTGCAGCCTCGGGCACCTCGTGTCGTGCGCAAATAGAAGACACCACGGGACGGCGTGCGCTGCATCCGGCCGAGATTCTGCGACAGGCGCTGGCCTGAATTCACGGCAAGGCGACCGTAGGATTTCGGCGAGATTTTCCTCGGAAGCGCTTTTTTCTAATCAAGTTCGGATTTATATTGAACCCACACCAAATGATCAGAAACCAGCCATGCAACTGCCAGAAGCTACCGTAGAAGAGCAGACGTACTCCTTCTGGGAGCAGGTCAATCGCATGTTTGATCGGGCGGCGGCCTATACCCAGCACCCTCCGGGATTGCTCGAACAGATCAAAGCCTGTAACAGCGTCTACCGGATGGAATTCCCCATCAAACGCGATGACGGTTCTATCGAGGTAATTCAAGCGTATCGGGCCGAACACAGCCATCACAAGCTGCCGACCAAAGGGGGTATCCGGTACGCTGAAAATGTCACCGAAGACGAGGTGATGGCCCTGGCCGCCCTGATGACCTACAAGTGCGCCATCGTGGACGTACCGTTTGGCGGCGCCAAGGGCGGGGTTAAAATTGATCGGCGCAAGTATAGTGAGACCGAGCTGGAGCGGATCACGCGCCGTTATACGTACGAACTGCTCCGCAAGAATTTTATCGGGCCGGGTGTGGATGTCCCGGCTCCGGATTATGGGACTGGGCCTCGGGAAATGGCCTGGATTCTGGATACGTTCAATTCATTTTCTACCAATCCTCTTGAAGCACTGGCCTGCGTGACCGGTAAGCCCGTGGGACAGGGAGGCGTACGGGGTCGTAAGGAAGCTACCGGACGCGGCGTATTCTTCGGCGTGCGGGAAGCCTGTAGCGTAGTTGAAGATATGGAAGCCCTGGGGTTGCAGCCAGGCCTTTCCGGCAAGACGGTGGTCGTGCAGGGACTGGGCAATGTAGGCTATCATGCCGCCCGCTTTCTTGCTGAAGGGGGCGCCGTCCTGGTGGGGCTGGCCGAAATCGAAGGCGCCATTTACAATCCGGACGGGCTTGACCTGGAGGCCGTTATGGAGCATCGGCGGCGTACCGGTTCGATTTTAAACTTTCCCGGCGCAAAAAACCTGGAGCGTTCACAGGATGCGCTGGAGCTCCCCTGCGACATTCTCGTACCCGCCGCCCTGGAGAAACAGATCACGGTAGCGAACGCACCGCGTATTCAGGCAAAAATCATTGCGGAAGCCGCCAACGGTCCGGTTACGATTGAAGCCGAGGAAATCCTGCTGAAGAAAGGGGTGCTGATTATTCCAGACGTTTATCTCAACGCGGGCGGTGTGACCGTCTCCTACTTCGAGTGGCTGCGCAACCTGTACCATGTGCGGTTCGGACGCCTGAGCAAGCGCTTTGAAGAACGCACCTTTAGCCGGATTCTGGAAGTCATCGAAGATCTGACGGGCAAAAGGGTGCCGGTTGAACTGGTACAGGAGGTTGCCCATGGCGCTGACGAAGAAGATCTGGTCAACTCCGGTCTGGAGGAGACCATGATCAACGCCTACCATGAGATTCTGGCTATCCGCCGTAAGCACGGGGTAGATTTACGCACCGCAGCCTTTATCGATGCCATCGACAAGGTGGCGCGGTCGTACCTGGAGCTGGGAATTTTT
>Ga0256839_1001413_pt1 | contig 29127 bp, 20 predicted proteins | sample 354166metaG_FD_185968 | JGI IMG/M metagenome (GOLD analysis project Ga0256839, IMG submission 185968) | Hydrothermal vent microbial communities from Mid Atlantic Ridge, Atlantic Ocean - 354-166 | ecosystem: Environmental > Aquatic > Marine > Hydrothermal vents | place: Atlantic Ocean: Mid... | reverse complement strand
AACAAACAACTTTATCGAAAATTGATGGAGTGTTAACGCCACACTGACGAAGGTCAATGCCCGGTGGTTTCAAGTTTTAGGGTGACTTCCTTCATACAAAAATGACAGTTATTGTTCGAGCGACCCTTAGCTGATTCTAGATCTCAAGAAACGTAACCCTAGATTCCGCAGTTGACCGCTTCGAGGATGTATTCACATTTTGATAAATAGCTTGTTGAGTGGTTTTGGCGCACGGGTTAAGTGAGTCGCTATGACCTGTATAGCACGCTGCCTTTTGCGCCTGGCCGCGTTGCGCATCGTCGCAATAGCAGGCTATTACTCCTCATCGCGCCTTGTCAGTCACAAAATTCAACGCACGCTACAGGCCGATCAACTGCGGATTTTAGGTTAAAATCAATTTCCCACCGTGTTCTTGCTAAAAGCAATTTCAATTTTCCGAAATAAAACATAAAACACAGGCGTAAATATCAGACCGAAGAAAGTAACACCCAGCATGCCTGAAAATACTGCAATACCAATAGCCTGGCGCATTTCTGCTCCCGCGCCCTGACTCACCACCAGTGGGAAAACGCCCATAATAAAAGCAAAAGAAGTCATTAAAATAGGCCGCAACCGTAACCGTGATGCTTCAACGGCAGCTCGTATCGTGTCACGCCCACGCCGCTCCAGATCTCGCGCGAACTCCACAATGAGTATCGCATTTTTTGATGCCAAACCAGCAAGCAGAAACAAACTTATCTGTGTAAATATATTGTTTTCCCCACCTGCGATATATACCCCGATAATAGCCGATAAAATACTCATCGGCACAATCAAAATTACCGCCAATGGCAGGGCAATACTTTCGTATTGTGCGGCAAGCACAAGAAAAACCAGAAACAAACAAAGCAGGAAAATATATATTGCCGTATTTCCCGCAAGAATTTGCTGGTACGTTAATTCTGTCCATTCAAAACTCATTCCCGGCGGTAGCGTTTCATCCAGTATTTTACTAATCGCCTGTTGCGCCTGACCGGATGAAAACCCGGGTGCGGCACTGCCATTTAAGTCCGCAGAACGATAAGCGTTGTAACGCATCGCGGTCTCAGGGCCAAATGTTTCCTCAACGTTAATAACGGAGCCCAACGGCACCATTTGACCATCATTATTACGTGTTTGCAGGCGTAATATATCCTCAGGTTTGGAACGAAATTCTTTATCGGCTTGTGCAATAACCTGATAGGTCCGCCCAAATTGATTAAAATCATTAATATACAAAGAACCCAGGTAAATCTGCATAGTACGAAATACTTCTTCGACAGGGATACCCAGCTGAACTGCTTTAGTACGATCCAGATTTGCATGAAGCTGTGGTACGTTAACGTTATAATTGGAAAAAACCCGACTCAACGCCGGGTCTGCACGCGCTTGTTTCAGCACCTGCTTAAGTACATTATCCAAAGCCTGATAACCCTGATCAGAACGATCTTCTATTTGTAATTTAAAGCCACCTTTTATACCAAGCCCACGCACGGGTGGTGGTGGAAATATAGCGATAAATGCTTCGTTAATACCCGCATATTTTTTCTGCAACCGTGCGGCAATCGCACCAGCACTCAAGCTCGCATCTTTTCGTTTATCGAAATCCGCCAGCGTAACAAAAACAATGCCGGCACTGGCGGAATTTACAAATCCATTAATGGACAATCCTGGGAATTGAACTGCACTCACCACACCATCTTCTGCCAACGCCGCATCAGCAATTTTTCGCGTTACTGCTTCAGTACGCTCCAATGTGGCACCCGATGGAAGTTGTACAAAACTGACCAGGTATTGTTTGTCCTGCGCAGGAATAAACCCAGGTGGAACCAGCTTGAAACTAAAAACCATAAAAATAACCAACACAGAAAAAATTCCCATCATGAATAATCTGCGGGAAGCAAATACGCCTACGCTTATCGCATACTGACTACGAACTTTATCAAATGTCTTATTGAACAAACGAAAAAATCCACCAAAAAAAAGATCAATGATCTTTGATAACCTGTCTTTGGGAGTATCCGAAGACTTTAATAATAGGGCAGATAATGCTGGCGTGAGGGTTAAAGAATTCAAGGTCGAAATAAATGTGGCGATAACAATTGTCAAGGCAAATTGCTGATAAAACATTCCCGTTAAACCGCTAATAAAAGCAATTGGAATAAATACACCGGCAATAACTAATGAGGTTGCGATGATAGGACCAGTCACTTCTTTCATTGCTTGCAATGTTGCGTCGCGCGGACTTTTCCCCCTACGAATATTACGCTCTACATTTTCAACGACAACAATTGCATCATCCACAACAATGCCAACTGCCAATATTAAACCAAACAATGACAATACATTAATCGAGGAACCCAACATGTACATAAATGCAAACGTCCCCACAATGGAAACAGGAACAGCCAGCAAAGGAATAATAGAAGCCCGCCAGGTTTGCAGAAAAATAACAACAACCAGAACCACTAATGCAATAGCTTCCAGTAACGTGACAATGACTGCATTAATAGAACCACGTACAAAAATAGTTGGGTCATAAACAATACTATAATCCAGGTCATCGGGAAAATCCTGTTTTAATCTTTTCATGGTTTCCCGTACATTATCGGAGATATCCAATGCATTCGATCCTGGTGCTGAAAAAATAGGAATCGCAACAGCCTGCTTGTTATCCAACAAAGAGCGTAACCCGTAACTTTGCGCATCCAATTCAACACGGGCCACATCTACCAATCGTGTGATGACGCCATTATTTTCCCGCTTAACCAGAATATTTTCAAATTCCTCCACACTTTGCAGACGCCCTTGCACATTGATGGGCATTTGTATTTCGACATTATCCTGATAAGGTGGACCGCCAATCACACCGGCGGCAACTTGAATATTTTGTCCACGGATAGCATCAATAATATCACCGGGCGTCATATCCCGTTCCGCAATTTTGTCAGGGTTGAGCCAGATACGCATTGCGTACTCCCCCGAACCAAATAACCTGACCTGCCCAACACCTGGAATTTGTGCCAATGGGTCACGTACATTCAAGGTTGCATAGTTACGCAGATAAAGCATGTCATAGCGCTCATTGGGAGACCGTAAATGCACAACCATGGTCAAATCCGGTGAACTTTTAGCTACGGTAACACCCAGCTGCCGGGTAATATCAGGCAGTCTCGGCAATGCTTGCGAAACACGATTTTGTACTAACTGCTGGGATAAATCAGGATCAGAGCCAATAGCAAAAGTAACCGTCAGCGTTAGCTTTCCATCCGACGAAGCCAGAGAATTCATGTAGAGCATATTCTCCACACCATTTATTTGTTCCTCTAATGGCGTAGCAACGGTTTCTGAAATAACAGCAGGATTTGCACCCGGAAATGACGCATTAATAATCACCGAGGGTGGTGCAACTTCTGGGTATTCGGCAATTGGAAGCTGAAACATGGCAACAAAACCAGCCACAAAAATCAATAACGATATTACGCTAGCAAAAATAGGCTTATCGATAAAATGTGTTGATAAATTCATAGCGTATTACTCTGGATGAAGATTCCGAGCAAACAGCCCCGGGGAAATATATGTAAATACATAATGATAGCGGGCAAGACCTGGCAGGTAGCATTCAGTATAAATTTTCGATGGCTCAGGAATAGGAAAGTGAATTATTTTTTCCGGGGATATCTTGTACTATCACTGGGTCAACAAGCACTCCAGGTCGAACCCGCATTAATCCACGCACAATAACTTTTTCCCCGGACTTAAGTCCAAAATCAACAACCCGACTTCCACCAACACTGTCACCAAGTTTTACTTCACGATAAATCGTTTTATTTTCTTTATTGACGACATAAACAAATTTACGATTTTGGTCTGTACCAATTGCACGTTCACTCAATAAAATTATATTTTTTTCAGTAGGACTGCCAAGCCTAATACGTGCATACATACCAGGTAATAATGTCCCTTGAGGATTATCAAAAATAGCACGAGCCCGGATTGTTCCAGAGGCAGGGTCTATGCGATTATCGAATGCATAAATTTTCCCCTTATGCACTGTTTCATCATGCTGCAAACGTAACTCGACAGGGATTTTTGTTGTTGTGGATTTGTTAAATGATCCTTGCTGCATGTATTTCAGATAAGTTTGTTCATCAACTTCAAAATCGGCATAAATGCTATCGTTAGATACAATCGATGTTAACAATGGCGCACTGGATCCAGCAGAAACCAGGTTTCCAACAGTGACCTCTGTTCGACTGACTCTGCCGGAGACAGGTGCTTTTACATAGGCATAACCCAGGTCGATTTTTGCTTTTGACAGCTGTGCTTTGGCACTTTTTACCGTTGATTCAGAAACCAGGCTAACGTTAAGGCGCTCATCATAAATGCGCCGGGAGATCATTTTTGTTTTGATTAATTCTTCAGCTCTCTTATATTCTTTTTCGGCCAGATCCTGCCGGTTAAGCGCAATAACAAGATCTGCTTTCGCTTTCATGACCGCAGCTTTATATGGTCGAGAATCAATAATATATAAAATGTCGCCTTTGTTAACCAGCTGCCCATCCTTGAACCTGACATCAGTAATAAGACCGGATGCCTGCGGCCTTATTTCAACAAAATCCACCGCCGTCAGGCGCCCTGAAAAATTTTTCCATATACGCACTGACTGCTCCTTTATCACCATAACATCAACAGGTATTGCCTGCTGTTTATTGTTGTCTGCGTGTGTCGGCGCCCAAAATATCATCACGGTAATAACGCCAATTATGGTGAATAAAATCGTCAGACTTAACATGTTGACTGTCTTCAGTTTTAACAATAAAAAAATCATTATTTTATTTTCCATAACTTATCTCACGTCCCTTCAAACCATAGGTTATTTAATCTTATGGTATAATATATACCTGACCTAAATAACGCATGACGCCACATGCCACATCTATGCCTGACACTCACCGGTGCCACTCAGTAATTTCCAGCAAGCATTACCGTATTACTACAACCCATGCGACTAAATGGAAACATAACTCTCTCCATTACTATACTATGTATTCGTACAGCATAACGCTGGACGTATGAATACGTAAAGTAGATTCAGAAGGATAATGGGCAATTGCCAACACCAACCCGTTTTTTACCCACAGCCCTGAACAAACGGCACACGATGCACCCACCCAGGTTTTGGATTAAAAATATGCCGCAGTCCATCCAAAGAATGACGACCTAAAAAAGAACGACAGCTGGCCAGCAGGGAAATCAGCTTTCCCACCTGCCGAAACCGGGAAGACACGTTACGAGACAGCGACGATGGACATATCGATCACCTCATACTGACCGGCAAATATATCCCGGCTGTTGCTATGCTGTTTTTTTAAAACAGGGACAAAACCAGCCCTGTAATGAATATATTAGTTTTGGTGGAAACCTGGGAAATGGGAACAGGATAATCGTCCAGCCTGGCGATCACATTCAGCATGCGTATTTTTGTATTCAGTCTGGTAAAAAAGCACAGGAAATAGCTGTTCTATTTAAAGATTTTGTGATTGAGGGCGAACACCAAAGCAGACATGGCATATTTTCACAACCCTGTTTGACGGCTAGAAACCTGGCCGAAATTCTGCACACTTTATATCCAGCGTGACGTGACCGGCCTTCACCATGATGACCTCAAAAGTTTCTTTCGCACACGCCACCACAGATATATCTGTCTATCGCAAAATTATGGCCTTACTGTAACTACACTGCCACTCATCGCCATCTCATAACCTTATATAGAGACCAAACAGCCATAACACAGGCGTGCGCCTCTTGCAAAATATGCGCGTTTTAATGTAGTATCGCCCAACAGCAAGGACGACATATCAAACGCGATATTAAAAAATATTAAAATGAGTTTCCTGGCGAATTCACCTGGAAAATGACGATTCGCCAACGACTGAAGTTTTTGTGAACACAAGCACTGTTTTTCATGTAACGTAAATAACCAGGAAGCAGGGAAAACGCACCCCGATTCTACACAGTTAAATACACGAATATATGGACCTCAGTCAACACATAAACTGATAAACATCAGCCAATGGCTGAGCACACGGATCTCAGTTAATGGAAATAGCACGGATGCTAGTTATTAATGGAAATCACACGGATGTTAATTAATGGAGCCAAGCAGCATATGGATATCAATATTGCATGTTGCGTTAAACACCGACCAAATACGAATACGGCCAACTTTCTCGCCGGTATTCACAAGTACCCTAGTAAAAACATCAAGTTTGAGTTTGTGCGCTTCTTCGGTTATGCCGGTCGAAGCCACGCTTTCACATTAAAGCGTAGCCGTTACAGCTCCCAGGCAGATCGACTCCCCCCTCCTTCGTTCATGAAGCTCAACTCCGGAAGCAGTCATTTTTCGGGGGTTTGCTTCAGACATTTCCTTCGGGTTATTCCGAAGTCGCTCAGCCGGGTGCCTGGAATCTACAATAAAAACCTGCTTCGGAAGCCCTAATGCTTTAGCAACGACGATAAAGGAAATTTAGTTATGTACCCAACATCACGATTAAATACCGTATTGGAACAAGCCTGGAAGCGAAAACATTACCAGCAACATTGGCTTATGAACCTGAATGAAGCTTTGGCTTTACTGACGAGCCAGCAGTACCATGCCATACCCATCATTCGCAAGAAGGATATCTCCGAAAACTGGGACACATTGATAGAATACGGCGATTTTACTGATGCTGTCAGCTCATCAGGCACCACCGGACGCCCTGTAGACCTCCCCGTCCACCGACTTCAGGAACAAATATGGGTTGATTGTGTGAGCCGAGTGTTTGGCGAGCTTGGGGCCGTGCCAGGCGACAGACTTTTACAATTACTCAGCAACAACGACATGTTCACACTTGGGCCGCTGGTATGGCAGGCTGCCAAAAAAACGGGCATAGGTACATTTCGATGCTCACCACAACGGACAAAACGAATATTGGAGGTTATTAAATACCATCAGCCGAAGTTCGTCGCCGGAAACCCTAACATCATGCTAAACATCGCTGAAGAATTAGGTGACGATTTTCCCTCCCCTGAATCATTACCAGACTACGCCTATTTTGGTGCTGGCGTTGCTTTTGACGGAAACAATGAACCAACACCTGTTGCAAAAAAAGTTATGCAATTATGGGGATTGAAAGATGCACTAAACGAGTACGGATGCAGTGAACTCGGCTCAGTCGGGCATGAATGTCGCCACCATAACGGATTCCATATCAATGATGACGCCGTTTTTGTTGAGCTCATCGACCCGGCTACCGGTTTACCTGTTAAAGACGGGGAGCCTGGCGAAATAGTCGTTACCTCACTCACATTGCCGCGAGGCTTCATTGCCGTACGCTACGGTACCGGTGATATATCAGCATGGATTGATTACGAACCCTGCGAATGCGGCCGACGGACACCCCGTATTGGCGGAATCATTGGAAGGGTTGACCATCAACTGAAAGTACTTGGGCAAACTGTTTTCCCAGACCTGATCTTCAATGTTGTAGACACAATGGATAATATTGACGCCTCGCTGATTGTCAAATACTCGGACAGCAATGATGCGGAACAGGTTGAATTATGGGTATCTCCTACTGAAGACCCGGAAAAAACCATTGAATCAATCCAAAAATCACTTGAACAACGCTTAGCGGTATATCCAAAAATCCGCCAAATTGAAGCAGCTACCATTAAAAAACTGCAAAAGGACAAGATGGCCGAAAGTAATGGCGTCAAGCTTCCGCGCTTGATTGCAATAAATAATATCGACACTTACATTGGCCTGGGTTAAATCATGACACCATTAATTTCAGCCCAGTCACTTATGCCGGAACTCTATTTAAAGATTGAGTATAATAATCCTTCGCTGTCCATAAAACATCGGAGTATACCAAACCAGATATTTTCTTTGTTTCGTGACAAAATCATCAGCCCAAAAAACCACCTCGCTATTCTTACCGCAGGCAGCGCGGGCGCAAGCGTCGCATGGGCAGCCCGGCAAATTGGTTGTAACTCAACCGTGGTTGTCCCTAACGGAACATCGGAAAATCTACTGAGGTATATAAAATGGCTTGGCGCAGAAGTCATTGCTACCGAGCCAAGCCAAGTCGTCAGCGTCATAAAAGAGTTTCAAAATGATCACACCTGTAAAGTGGTAGAGCAATTAAGTGACCCCGCGTTTATACCCCACTACCAGGAAATAGGGGACGAACTTCTCAAGCAGCACTCCGAAATTGCTGCTGTCGTTGTTCCCGCCGGAACGGCTGCCTCTGTTATGGGAATATCCCGTTCGCTACGCAAAACCGGCGTAAAAATATACGCTGTAGAACCTGCGGAAGCCCCTGTTTTGCAAGGTGGGGCGTGGGGGCCACACAATATTCCGGGCCTGGCTCCTCCTGTTAAAACAAAACTATTTGATCCCAAGGGTGTTGACGGCATCATTTCCATCCCATCACAAAAATCGTGGGATACGGCAGCGTCAGCCCTGGGAATAATCGGGGAGCCTGTTGGTCCATCGTCTGGTGCCGCAATTGCAGCCGCACAGCAACTGCGGAAAGAAGGGCTCTTGGGGGACATTGTTGCCATTTGCCCCTCACAAATGGTCACATCGCTATGACGAGCATATCGCAGACACTCACTCAGGAAGCGTATCAATAAACATGAATATCCGGCCATCCGCTCGGCATCATTGTTCAAACCTGAAATATTGGTATATTTCTACGTTTGAATATTTTTTAGGGTGGGTGCGCCCCCTGTGCGTCCCGATTATTGCGACGCTCCTCCTCAATGGAGCATTAAGGTTTTTAAATACCAAAATGCTGAAACTGGAATTTGCGAAAGTTCGAAGGGATATCAACTCGAACGTTAGAGAGGATCAAAAATGCTTACCCAATGTATAGACCTCAGTTTTGCCAGATACATCACCCAATCGCAACTCCCTGAAGTGTATAGCACAATACTCGATCATGATGACTATATGACACTACGGATTTCAAGATTAAAAAAATGTACGCTTTCTATTACCAAAATGTTTCAGGAGGTTTCTCCTAACAATATGCTCAACCGTTGCGTAGTGCTGCATGATGACAAAGGAACAGCCTATATTGCGGCATTCATTGAGATCCACCTGGAAAACCTGCCTTTGGATGTAAGGGACACACTGATCCATTCAAATGAACCCTTGGGAAAAGTTCTGTTTGAGAAAAAAATATACCCTAAATTTTCCAATAGAAAATATCTTGTGACCAACCGGGAGGGCATTCTGGTTCCTTATCTACGAGACCGCATAAAGATGAATCACTTATACGGCAGATTCCACTCACTCCTGACTGCCTCCGGAAAAAAAATAGCGGATGTATATGAATTCGTCACCTACATGGAAATGGATTCTGTAAGTCAGGTGTGTGAAGCCTGACATTACCTAAGAAAACATATATTCAATAAAACAAAGGCTCCACCGCAGGCTTACGAGACATTAACACTACACCAACAAGGGCTCCGCATAACTGCAGTCGCTATAACAACCCCTGAAAACTGCATCCTGGGGATTAAAATAAAGGCATTAAAATGCAGATATTCTGAATACCCTCATGGCACCGGCTTACTGATAGCCTCCACCCGAAAATACGGATGGAGACCTGTGGATTCTCAATAAAACCGTAAAATCATGTCATCGTTGTATCCGTCCCCAAAAGACAAAACGTCACTCTCCCATTCCGTACTTCATAAAGCCCACCCGAACCCCCATACATCACAGTAAACAAAGCGGGGATGCTATAAACATAGTTTATGTTCTCCTCCGTGAATGCACAAATAAACCTAGATTCCACCTACCCCATAGAGGGTATAGCTTACACAAGCCCTGAAATAAATACTGCCACCATTAGCCGCCTCATCCAGCAATCAACGGCCCCGGAAAAACGCTGGGGAAATCCGCGCTGAAACCGGGAGATTGCCTCATTGATTCACCAGCAGATACGCCACAGAATATTTACGACACAACAGGAGTCAACAAAGGATATCTACCGTTACGATCATGATGATCATTGCTAAAAAAAGGAAATACAATGAAACACCAAACATATTTCAGTATTTTTATCGGCGGACTCGCTGTCGCACTATGGACCATCAGTGCTGTGGCTGATGACCGTGACAATGATGATAATCAGGAAAAAAGCCACACATATATTTCTGTCAAAGCCAGTAATCCAACGCTTATCCGGCGCGTCATGGGACCTGTCACGAACAGCGTCAATGGAGTACCCGCTGAACCCGTCGATGGTTTCGATTGGGCAGGTCAGACAATTCGTACCACTGAAGGCAACGCCGAAATAAAAGTTGACCCCATAGCCAATACCGGCAGCATCATCGCCAACTGGAAAGATGAATACGGTGACTGGACATACCAACAGACAATGTTCGTGCCACCGAATCATGCCACTGGCGCACGCATAGGACCATCCAAAGACACAATAACAACAATTGAGGGTGATCCAATAACCACAAATATTTATCTACACGGCAACACCGGCGCTGGTGCGCCACTGGTGCCTACAGTATTTAATCTGCTCGCCACCTGGGGCGCAGCAAAAGTGACACTTAACGGTGAGCCCTTTGATAATCCCTTTGATGGTCCAGTACCTTTATGGATCGGCCACACCATGCTCTCTGAAGGAATACGTGATACCGATGGTACAGTACGCACTACTTCTGGTGAGATTTTCGACATGAGCCGTGGCTCTGAGGGTAAGGTATACCCGGATGATTTAGTCCTCCATATAGCCTTCCACGATATGCCCGGGCCAGACATGAATACCAGCATACCGCCAGTATGGTCATTTTTCTACCAGATCGCTTTTAATAAAGTAAAAGTCAAAATCAAACATAACGACTAACACCTGTTTTTACCGATACCCCCCGGCCTGAACGCCGGGGCAGTATCGGTCGATTAACTTCACATATAAACTGATGAACCGTTATCCACCCAATAAAATCCGTGCAGTTTTCAGGGCGCTTTAAATACTCTTTTTCAATACCCCCTTCACAGACAGACTGCCCAAACACCAGGAGAAATAAAAACTCACCACCAGTCTTTTCCTGCAATTTTCCTGAAATGGGTTATTCGCAAAAACATCCGTTTTTCTTCCTGTAAAAACAGGGTATTTATGTACAATCTGCGGAAAAATATGTAACTGGCACCCACTAAAAACCTTCTGCTCATTCAGATATAACTTCATGGAGAACAAGGCTTTTATTTCCCCCGTACTATAGGTTATAGTATCCCTCTCAGGGAGAGGTATTGTCGAATTCAGCGAACCGAAACGATGTACGGAAAAACACATATAGCGTAGCGGCAAAATGCTGCTGTCAGCGCACTGGGGAGCCTCCTTTGAAAAACGGGTCGTTCTCTACAAACTACATCTTGTCGTCACGCCATACTCTTGAAAAAACCGTGAGCAACAACTGATGTACCTGCACCCTATTCGCCACGAATAACAACCCGGTTGCTTTTATTGGAAATGGCTAACAAACACTATAAATAAGGGACTAAATTATGAATGACACGCCTGAAACCAACAATCCTCTCGCCTCGCTGGCACCTGACAAGGCACTTGAAACTTTCTTAATGCATTCAACTGTTACCAGCTGTCTTCAGGTCATTGCCAAATTACTTATTGCTGACCGCCTGGCACAATCTCCCGAAACTGCGGAAGTACTTGCCAGTGAGACATCCACTCATGCACAGTCTCTCTACCGTGTGCTTCGAATGGTCGCAAGCGTGGGTGTTTTTCGGGAAGATGAGCAAGGCCGCTTTCATATGACACCCATCGCCGAATTACTGCGCAGCGATGTGCCCGGGTCGATGCAACCCTGGTTAGTATTGCGTGGTGAAGAATGGCATAGAGGCAGCTGGAATAAACTTTACAACACTGTCAGCACCGGCGAGACCGCATTCAATATTGCTTACGGTGAAGGACTGTTTGACTATCTCAAACATGATTCTGATGCCGCCACCGTATTCAACAAAGCAATGGCTGCCACGGAAATTTTCACCCAGGCCATTGTCGATGCATACGACTTTAGTGACACACAAAAAATTATTGATGTAGGCGGAGGTTACGGCAGTTTGTTGCAAGCCATACTGCAAAAAAACACCCATTTACAAGGTGTGCTCTATGACACCAAAAAAGTCACCGATCAAGCCAGAAAAGGCATTGAAGATGCCGGTCTTGCATCACGCTGTGAAATAATCGCCGGGGATTTCTTTTCCGAGGTTCCCTCGGGGGCCGACACTTTCCTGTTACGTCGCATTATTCATGACTGGGACGATGAAAAATCCATTAAAATACTCAAAAACTGTCGCCAGGCGATGAATGACAACAAAGGAAAGTTGTTATTGGCTGAAACCATCATCGAACACGGTAATGCACCGTCACCTGGAAAGTTTTATGACCTCGATATGATGGTCATGGTAGGCGGCCTCGAACGCACTCTTGATGAATACAGCGTCTTGTTTGAAGCGGCAGGATTCACATTAACGAACGTGGTTTCCACCAAAAGCAACATGAGCGTTCTGGAAGGCCGACCCATCTGAAGCTCAAACTGCACCACCACGGCATCAAACACGATGCCGTGGTGAATGGAGAAATAGATACCTTAAGGAACGGGCACGTAATAATTTTCCATTTTAGCATCTCGGCTTCATCACCCGCTCCTGATTCACATAACTTCAGACTGCTGGCTGCTCGTTGACATCGGGAGGTGCTCCGAATGATTCTGATGCAAATCACTATTCACTCTCCAGGCTAAAATGATATGTGACACCAGAAATATAACCCCGTATATTTTCAAAACTTTAATATTGCTCTTGTTCATTGAACACACTGCCAGTATCAGTGAAACATAGGTAAAAATAATTGCTACGCCATCAACAATTATCAAAAATGCTGAAGACATAACCAATAGCACAGCCATCACTCCGGATATAAGCTGGAGTTTCACCATAAAATGACGAATAACCATCCCCATATTTCATAAACAGGCAGCGTAGAAAATCACACTTATGTTTGGCTCCCATGTTTTTATTGCCCCGTTCACTGTAACAATGCTCACACCAAATTTTCATCCTGCCCGTACACTGTCAAGGCTAATTGCCAGCAAGCGGAAATGACCGGCTCTATTTTTTCTCTAATATAGCCTGGGAAACATCAATCGCTTTTTCAAGATAATCATCGAACAAACCCGGTGTCTGATAACCCACAATTTGTGGCACCAGCTCCCTGCCCGCTGCATCAACCAACTGCAAAGTCGGCACAACGTCCACACCACGATCAATCGCAAAGTTTTCAGCATTACGTTCACGCCCGTTGAAATCACGCAGGGTATCGTATTTATCCATCATCACTTTGCGCAAAATAACGCGCTGCGGATCAACTCCCGCAAGACGCATGGGACCCAGCACTTCTGTTTCCAGGCGTTTACAGTAATGGCAATCTTCGGAGGCAAACATCAGCAAAATGGGAACACCATTTTCGCGCGACAGTTTGCTTAAGGCGGTCATGTCCAAGCTGGTGTCGAGCCGTAGTTTTTCCGGTACGAACAGGTCTTCGTCCATTTCCACGGGGGTTGCGTCAGCGGCATACCCAGCCGTCAGATTAAACAGTAGAAAAAAAGTCAGCAGGTATCGCATTGTAAATACCGTAAAACCACTCCCGTTCATTTTTCTGCCAACATTCTGGCATACAAAACCGGGGAACCAAAAAGCGTTGCTCCCCGCTTCCTGTTAACCCAGCATATCACGTAAATTGGCCAGATGAGCACGACCGCGCTCCTGGCGTTCTTCGGGGTCAACCTGCTCACCCCGGCCTTCCCACACCAGGTCGTCCTCGGGCAGCTCACTCAAAAACCGGCTGGGTTCGCAATCTACGGTTTCGCCATGTTTACGGCGACGGGCGGACATGGTGAAGGTCAGTGTTTTTTGCGCCCGGGTAATCCCCACATATGCAAGCCGCCGCTCTTCTTCTATATCGTCTGCTTCCAGGCTGGCATGATGGGGCAGCAGATTCTCTTCCATACCCACCACAAACACATGGGGAAATTCCAGTCCTTTGGCGGCATGCAAGGTCATCAGTGAAATACAGTCATCGCGTTTTTCATCTTCATTGCGTTCGAGAATATCCATTAACGTCATCTGTGCCACCAGCTCACCAAGCCCGGTGTCATCCTCACCTTTTTCCGCCATGCGTGTCAGCCAGTCCACCAGCTCATGCACATTGGCCATGCGCCGCTCAGCACTTTTGGGGTCATTACACGTATCCAACAGCCAGTCTTCGTAACGAATGTCGCCGATCACTTCTTTAACCGCCGCCACCGGATCACCGCGTTCAGCCAGCTCTGCTTTCGCCGCCAGCCAGCGGACAAATTCCCGCACCCGGACCAAGGCACGCTCATTCAGCTGCATTTCCAGCCCCAATTCATCGCAGGCAGCATACAGGCTGATGCCGCGCTCGCTGGCATAGGTGGCTATTTTTTCCAGCGTGGCCGGGCCAATTTCGCGCCGGGGAGTATTGACCACACGCACGAAGGCGTTGTCGTCCTCCGGATTCACCAGCAGGCGCAGGTAAGCCATGATGTCTTTCACTTCCTGATAGGAGAAAAACGAGGTACCACCGGAGATTTGGTACGGCAACTGATTTTCGCGCAAGCCCTTTTCAAACAACCGCGACTGGTGGTTGCCGCGATACAAAATGGCATAGTCACTAAACTGGCCGCCGTTCTGAAATTTGTGGGCCAACAGTCGCGATACCACCTGCTCAGCCTCGTGATCTTCGTTGCGTGCCTGCACTACTTTAATGGGGTCGCCATAACCCAGCTCACTCCACAAACGTTTTTCAAACACATGCGGATTGTTTTCAATGAGCTGATTCGCGGCTTTTAGAATGCGTCCCGTGGAGCGGTAATTTTGCTCCAGCTTGATGACCTTCAGCGTAGGAAAGTCCTGCGATAGCAGCGCCAGATTTTCCGGCTGCGCACCGCGCCAGGCATAAATGGACTGGTCGTCGTCACCCACCACGGTCAACGCACCGCGCACGCCCACCAGACTCTGCACCAGGCGGTACTGGGCACTGTTGGTATCCTGATATTCATCCACCAGCAGATAACGAATACGATTCTGCCAGCGCTCCAGCACCTCAGGAAACTCACTGAACAGTTGTGCTGGCAAGCTAATAAGATCATCAAAATCCACCGCATTATAAGCACGCAAATGATGGTTGTACTGCTCATACAACAGTGAAGCCGCCACCAGTTTCGGATCGCCATTGGCCAGAGCCTGCGCCTGCGCGGGACTGGTCATGTCATTTTTCCAGTGCGAGATTTGCCATTGCATCGACTGCGCCTCATCGTCGGCATCAAAGGCACGGCGCATTAATTCCTTGATCAGCGCCTGCGAGTCCTGCGAATCATAAATGGAAAACCCCTTGCGTAACCCCAGCGCCTTGCCATCACGTTTGAGAATATTCAGTCCCAGATTGTGAAAGGTGGACACCCGCATGCCGCGACGTTCGGCGGCCTTCAACTCACCCTTGAGCCGTGCCTGCATCTCGCGTGAGGCTTTATTGGTAAAAGTCACCGCCGTAATATGATGGCCTTTGATATCGCAGTTTTGTACCAGATGCACGATTTTCTGCGTAATCACACGGGTCTTGCCGGACCCGGCACCGGCCAGCACCAGTAACGGACCATCAATGTAACGCACCGCCTCTTTCTGGCGGGAATTGAGTTGGGACATAGGGACGTTTTTAAACCTGCGGGAATCTGCACACAAAAATAACGAATTACCATTGTATACCATGCACATCCGCTTTCCCGGTGAAATGCCAGAAAACGGCTTTATTTGTCACTTTTCGGCACGGTATATATGGACATGAAAAACACACATACCGATAAACAACTATTTACATATTTCATCAATATACCGTATAACAGCGCTTGCCGTTCTTCGCCTATGTACATTTTCTTTGCATAATCGGAGTTTACGATGAATGTTACCAAATCAAATTTTGGTGGCTTTTCTGGCAGACAAATGGAAAACAGTTTTACTGGCTTAAACCTAAATTCCGCCGTTGACCGTGTAGAGCGTGTAATAACACATTGATAAATATTATGTTTTGAGTTTTTGTCGGGTTCACTTGCCAGGTGAGCCACTATGACCGGTACGGCACGTTGCCTTTTGCGCCTGGCCGCGTTGCGCATCGTCGCAATACGCAATGGCAGACTGTTACGCCTCATCGCGCCTCGCCAGTCACAAAACACAACGCACTCTACCGGTCATTCAACGGCGGATTTCAGGTTAAAAAATGATTTAAGGAAACACATTTTGCGTACTCGTCAGATCAATACAACCGGTTTCGTCCTCATGGCAGCATTGACCAGCCACTTCGTCCACGCCGAAGGAAGTTATCAGGTCGGCCTGAATCAGCCCTTTGTTGAATACGGCGCAACCATTTTTGGTAATCCGCACACTGAGCCTCTGCACGTCGATATTCGTACTGCGGGTGAAGTGATCAACATATCGTTATGCGGAAATGAAGATGCACATGATGTCCAGGCGGAAGTTTATGACCCACAGGGCAATCTGGTCGAAACGTTCACGCATAATCATGGCAATGTCGCTTGTAATGACCCCTTTACGGCACCGCTTCCACTTAGCGGCCCCCAGGGCGACCAGGGGCCATTCCAGCACACGACCACCACAACAGGCGCATATTCGATCCGCCTCTACAACACCGGCTTTTCTGGCAGCAGCAGCGACCGACAGTTAATTCGCCGTTTTGATATCACCGTGACACCCGACAACACAACTCTCCCGGACCCCGCAGCGCAGGGCGGACGGCTCTGGTCCAGGTCATGGAGTTTCTGGACACGATCATTTGCTGAAAGCGAAGCCACAGATGCCAATTATTTTCCCCTGGTACCGGGTGGCCGTACTGATACCCACTATGTCTGGAAGCTTGATCTGAATAACTTTTCGGGTAACTTGTACAGCCTTATTGCAAATGACACAGGCGTCACAGCCCCCGGGTCGGGCTACAGCGTTCCTGAAAGCGGGAACAGCGTTACACCCAAATACCCCATTTACCTGTCCTATCCCGTCACCGCAAACCCTCGCCCCACTGATCCACCGGAAATCAGCGGGCTGACATTTACCGACGATGCAGGAATCGATTATGGCATTTCACCGGGAGCAACACCCGGCGTGCAAGACTCCGGTGTTTTTGAATTTACAACGGATGTGGACGGTACCTACGCACTGCTCATCGATACCAATGGCGATGGACAGTTTGGCGCTAGCGACACATTACTGCTGGGCAGTGTGGTATCAGGATCGAATCAAATCAGCTGGGACGGAACAGACGCAAATGGTAATACACTGCCGCCTGCTGTCTATGATGCCCAGCTTCGGGTCAGTCTGGGTGAATATCATTTTGTCACCCGTGATGCGGAAACCAGTGGCGGCACTGAAGATGGTCTGACCATTTTCCAGGCAAACGCCGACGGCAGCACCGATAATACCCAGGTTTATTGGGACGACGAAACACGGCTTTCATCCCCGGCGGGTACCACAACGCTGCCCAACGGCCAGTCATCTGCAACATCTGCCGGTCACCACACCTGGGGAGACTTCACTGGAGCGGGTATTGGTAATGAACGCTATATTGATACTTACGTATACGGCCTGACCGTCAATGCAACAACACAGGCCGCCATCGTGCTGGACGATGTCCCGTTAAACGGCAACGACGGCAGTGTCGCCTTTTCCGGTGCCAGCCTGCCCGGCAGCGCCATCCTCATTACCGTCACTGATCCCGACCTCAATACAAGCAATGCCCTCGTGCAAAATGTTATTGTACAGGTCACCAATGACGATACCGGAGAGCAAGAACAGGTATTACTCACCGAAACCGGTCCCGACACTGCGGTTTTTTCCAACGCCATCACCACCCTGCCGGAAACCTCGGCAGGCACTAACAACGACGGCGTACTTAACACCCAGGGCGGCCAGAATCTCACCGTCACGTACTACGACCAGCTCCATTCAGCCGGCACCGGCGGCATCTCGCGAACCGCACAAATTCAGGTGGATTTCGATACCGACAATGACGGCATTACCGACACGCTCGATCTCGACAGCGATAATGACGGTATCCCCGACAGCATCGAAGGCGACGACAGCGTCGATAGCGATGCAGACGGTGTCCCTGATTACCGCGACCTCGACAGCGATAACGATGGCCTGTTCGACCTCATGGAATCAGGCATCAGCGACCCCGCCACACTCGACAGCGATAACGACGGTCGCATCGACAACAGCAACACCGTTGGCACTAACGGCCTCGCCGATATCGCGGAAACCAGCGACGACAGCGGCAGCATTAACTACAGCATCGCTGATACCGACATGGACGGCGTCGCCGACTATCGTGATCTCGACAGCGACAATGATGGCCTGTTCGACATAGCCGAAGCAGGCGGCAATGACCCTGACAATGACGGCCTCCTCGGCAATGGTACACCCGGCGTTGATGTCAATGGTCTCGCCAGCGGCGCGGGTCTGAGCCCCATCGATACCGACAACGACAGCATCCCCGACCAGCGCGACCTTGACAGCGACGGCGACGGCCTGTTTGACGTGACCGAAGCGGGTGGCAGTGACCCCGACAACGACGGCATTCCTGGCAGCGGCACACCCACTGTCGGCAACAACGGCCTCACCAACGGTGCAGGCCTGACTCTCATCGACACCGACAACGACGGTACGCCTGACTATATTGACCTCGATGCCGATAACGATGGCACCCCTGATGCCAGCGATGTCTTCCCCACCAACAGCGGTGAAAGTGCGGACAACGACGGGGACGGCACTGGCAACAACGCCGATCTTGATGCCGACAATGACGGCATTCCCGACAGCATCGAAGGCGACGACAGTGTAGACACTGATAGTGACGGCACGCCGGATTACCTGGATCGCGACAGTGATGGCGACGGCATCAATGACATTACCGAAGCTGGTGGCACAGATACCAACAATGACGGCCTGGTCGATGGTTTCACCGATACCGACAACGATGGCCTCGACGACACCCTGGCCGCCAGCCCGTTACCGGTGACCGACAGCGATAACGACGGCACACCTGACTATCGGGACAACCGCGACAGTGATGGTGACGGTATCCTCGACACACTCGACCTCGACAGCGACAACGACGGTCTCCCTGACAGCATTGAAGGCGATGCCAATGTAGACAGCGACGGTGACGGTATTGCCGATTTACTCGACCTCGACAGCGATAACGACGGCCTGTTCGACCTGACAGAATCCGGCATTACCGACCCTGCCAGCCTCGATGGCAATGGCGATGGCCGCATAGACGACAGCAACACCGCAGGCAGCAATGGCCTTGCCGATGTTGCAGAAACCAGTGCCGGTAGCGGAGACATCAACTACACCGTGGCAGACACCGACAGTGATGGCATTCATGACTATCGTGATCGTGATGCCGACAGTGATGACATTCCCGATGTGACCGAAGCCGGTGGTAACGACCCGGATGGCGATGGCATCCTCGGCAGTGGTACACCCGATGTTGACGCTAATGGCCTTGCCAGCGGTGCCGGCCTGAGCCCGGTTGACACTGACAGTGACGGCATCACCGACAACCTCGACCTTGACAGTGATAACGACGGCATTCCCGACAGCATCGAAGGCGGCGCCAGCATCGACAGCGACGCAGACGGCATCTCTGACTACCGCGATCTCGACAGCGACAACGACGGCCTGTTCGACCTGACGGAATCCGGCATCAGCGATCCCGCCAGTCTCGATACCAACAACGATGGCCGCATTGATGCCAGCAATGCCGTCGGCACAAACGGTCTTGCTGACACCGTCGAAACCGGTACTGACAGTGGTACACTCGATTACGTTGTTGCCGACACCGATACTGACACTATTGAAGACTTCCGTGATCTCGACAGCGATGGTGACGGCCTGTTCGATGTCATCGAAGCAGGCGGTAGCGATGCCGACAACGATGGTATTCCGGGTAGCGGCATGCCCGGCGTCGATGCCAATGGTCTTGCCAATAGCGCTGGCCTCATTCCCGCAGACAGCGACGCTGATGGCACACCTGATCAACGTGATCTCGATGCCGACAACGACGGCACCCCCGATGCCAGCGACGCCTTCCCCACCGACAACCGTGAAATTGCCGATGGCGATGGTGACGGCATTGGCAACAACGCCGACCTCGACGCTGATAATGATGGTATTCCCGACAGTATCGAAGGCGATGCCAGCATCGATACCGATAATGATGGCACACCGGATTATCTCGACCGTGACAGCGATGGCGACGGTATCGACGACATCATCGAAGCCGGTGGCCGCGACACCGACAACGACGGTCAGATCGATGACTTCACCGACACCAACAATGACGGCCTCGACGACAACCTCGCCACGACACCTCTGCCAATAACGGATGGCGATGGTGATGGCACCCCGGATTACCGGGATAATGCCGACAGCGATGCCGATGGTATCGTCAACAGCCTCGATCTCGACAGCGACAATGACGGCATTCCCGACAGCACCGAAGGTAATGCCAGCGTCGATACTGACGGTGACGGCATCGCCGACTACCTCGACCTCGACAGTGACAACGACGGCATTCCTGACCTGATCGAATCCGGCATCACTGACCCCGCCACCCTCGATGGCGACAACGATGGCCGCATTGACACCGGCAACCCCGTTGGCGATAACGGTCTTGCTGACGCAGTGGAAACCGCGCCGGATTCGGGACAGGCGGATTACAACGCTGACGGCAATGCCGATGCCCCGCGTGATACGGACAGCGACGGCACACCGGACTACCGCGACCTCGACAGTGACAACGATGGTATCAACGACATCATCGAAGCAGGCGGTAGCGACACCAATACTGACGGCAGAATTGACAATCCGGCGGATACCAATGGTGATGGCCTCCACGACGATCTCGTCAACAGCCCGCTGCCGGATATTCATACCGATGCCGATAGCGATGGCATTTCTGACTACCGGGATAACGACGACCTCGACAACGACGGTATTGCCGATATGTCTGATCTCGACAGTGACAACGATGGCATTCCTGATCTCATCGAGGGCAGTGATACCCGCGTGGATACCGATAACGATGGCATTCCCGACTTCCGCGACCTGGACAGCGACAACGACGGCCTGTTCGACCTGACGGAATCCGGCATCAGCGACCCCGCCAGTCTCGACACCAACAACGATGGCCGCATTGATACCGGCAACACTGTCGGCAGCAATGGTCTCGCCAATGTGGTGGAAACCGGCGTGGACAGCGGCAGCATCAACTACACCGTGGCTGATACGGACAGTGATGGTATCGATGACTACCGTGACCGCGATGCCGACAACGATGGCATTCCCGATGTCACCGAAGCCGGTGGCAACGACCCGGATGGCGACGGTGTTTTGGGTAACAGCACACCCATTGTGGATGACAGCGGCCTCGTCACTGGCGCGGGCCTGAACCCGGTTGATACTGACAGTGACAGCATCCCCGACTATCGCGATATCGATAGTGACGGCGATAACATCACCGACATCATCGAAGCCGGTGGCAGCGATGGCAACAGCGACGGTCAGGTTGATGATTTTACCGATGACAACAATGACGGACTCGCCGACGATATTGTCATTAGCCCTCTGCCACTGCCTGACAGCGATGGCAACGGCACCCCGGACTACCGCGATAACGGCGATCTCGACAATGACGGCATTGCCGACACAGCTGATCTTGATACCGACAACGACGGCATTCCCGACCTCATTGAAGGCAGTGACAGCAATGTCGATACTGACGGTGATGGCATCCCCGACTACCGTGATCTTGACAGCGACAACGACGGCCTGTTTGACCTGACGGAATCCGGTATCAGCGATCCCCTCAGTCTCGACACCAACAACGATGGTCGCATTGACGACAGCAATACCGTAGGCACTAACGGCCTTGCCGATGCTGTAGAAACCAGCGCCGACAGTGACAGCATCAACTACACCATCGCCAACACCGATGGTGACAATCTCGATGACTATCGCGACCTCGACAGCGACGGCGACGGTATTCCCGACGTGACCGAAGGCGACCGCAGTGATGCCGACAATGACGGTCGCATCGGTACAAACAATCCACGGGTTGATTTCAATGGTGTTGCCAGTGGCAGCGGCACAACTGTCCCTGACAGCGACAACGACGGCGTGCCCGATTACCGTGACCTCGACAGCGACAACGACAGCATTACGGATGTTGTGGAAGCCGGAGGCACAGACAGCGATGGCGACGCCCGCCAGGATGCGGCGGGAGACAGCAACAACGATGGCTTCGATGATGCCGTACAAGCTGCGCCTCTGCCGCTTTACGATACCGACGATGACGGCACACCAGACTATCGCGACCTTGACAGCGACAACGATGGCATCCCGGATCTGTCAGAAACGGGTGCCATTGACCGTGATCGCAATGGCCGGGTGGATGATTTCAACGACGCCGATAATGATGGCCTGGACGATGAGCTGAGCGGCACTGTCCCCGACCTGCCTGACAGCAATGGCAATGGCATCGCAGACTACCGTGACCCCGCCACAGCCAAAGAGCCAAAAACCGTGCGCACCGGCCTGGATGGACTGGGCGGCTGCACACTCAGCCCTGCGGCTGCCCTCGACCCCACGCTGCCCTTGCTGCTGCTCATTGCCCTGCTTTCCCTCTGGCGCAGAAAATCTGTATCAGACAAACGCCTGCAATCCGGAAAATAAAAAACCATGCCAAAATATTTCACTCATCTCACAGGCTGCCTGCTGGGCACCACCCTGATGTTCAGTACACCCATGGTTGCTGCCACAGAAACAGCCGCAGACACCGACACCTTTGACAAACAATGGTACCTGGGAGCAGCCCTTGGACGATCCACACTGAAACCGGATACCAACGGCACGGGTTTCAGCGTGGATGACAAAAATGATACCGGCTACAAACTCTTTGCCGGTTATGACTTCACAGAACGTTTTTCGCTGGAAGGTTATTTTTCCCGGCTGGGTCAATCCGAACTGTCCCCCAACGGCACCGTAAAATATCAAGACTTCGGCATCAGCGCGCTGTATTACCTTTACAAATCCCGGCAACCCCATGTGGGCTGGGGTATCTTTGGCCGTGGTGGTATCGGTCGCATGAAAAACACCGTTGACATCCCCTATGAGCGCGAGAATGACAACCACATCATGTTCGGTGCCGGCGTGGAATACGGCTTCAATAACGGCCTTGCCCTGCGACTCGATGCTGATTTTTATGACGCCGATGCACAACTCATTGCCATCAATATACTCAAGCGTTTTGGTGCTGATAAAAAAGAAAGCAAACCACAGCCGGTTGCCGTAATCGACAGCGACAACGATGGCATAGCCAACGATGCAGACCGCTGCCCCGACTCAGCCGCTGGCACGGTGGTCGATAGTCAGGGCTGCGAACGCGACAGTGACCGCGATGGCGTGGCCGACAGTCAGGACCGCTGTCCCAACTCACCCACTGACAAAAAAGTCGATACAGATGGCTGCGAATTGGACAGTGATAACGACGGCGTTGCAGACAGCCGAGACAGCTGCCCGAACTCGCCCACAGGCGTAAACGTTGATCCAGGCGGCTGTGAATTGGACAGTGACGGCGACGGCGTTGCAGACAGCCGCGACAGCTGCCCGAACTCGCCCGCAGGCGTAAACGTTGATCCAGGCGGCTGTGAACTTGACAGTGACGGCGACGGCGTCACAGACAATCGCGACAGATGCCCGAACTCACCCGCAGGCGTAAACGTTGACCCAGGCGGCTGTGAACTCGACAGTGATGCTGATGGCGTAGTTGACAGTCAGGATCGCTGCCGCGAAACACCCAACGGAGCACCTGTAGACGCAGACGGCTGCAAACTGCAAGCCACATTCGTCCTCAAAGGCGTAACGTTTGCCACCGCCTCCGCAGAACTGGTCGGCGATTCGCGACAAGTACTCAACAAAGTGGTTGAAACCCTGCGTCTCAACCCCGGGCTCAAACTGGAAGTCGCGGGCTACACCGACAACCGGGGCAAACGCAATTATAACGTACGCCTCTCACAACAACGTGCAGACTCTGTGCGCAACTATCTCATTGCCCAGGGAATTGCCAGTGAGCGCCTGGAAGCCAAAGGCTACGGCCCGGCTGACGCCATTGCCGACAATGACACTGAAGATGGCCGTGCAACCAACCGCCGGGTAACACTGCACATCATCGAATAACAGCATCGTCCGGAAAATCAGCCCGTGTCTTCTTATTTTGCAAAGGAAACACGGGCTTTTTTATGACCCCTCTGGAAACACAGCTGCCGTGAATGTCCACGCACCCAGGCAACTAAAAAGCCTGCTTCAAGACCGCCTGTTCTGGTCAGCCCTGCTGGCTGGTCCGGTGATATGGACAGCACTCTACTTCTGGTTATCCTCCACATCTGTCCAGAATGACCCCCTGAATCAATGGTGGACACTGCTGCTTTTGGCCGGCGTGTACCCGCTACTGGAAGAATGGTTATTTCGTGGTTTGTTACAGCCACAACTGTTAACTTTTCGCCCGCTGCGAGCCCGGTTTCTGGGCCTCAGTAACGCCAACCTGCTGACCAGCCTGCTATTCGCCACGGCCCACCTGTTTGTCCAGCCTCCCCTTTGGGCTGCCGCAGTGATTATACCCTCACTGATCTTCGGTGCCTTTCGTGACCGTTATCAAAGTATCGTTCCCGCCATTATTCTGCACAGCTTTTACAATCTTGGTTATTTCCTTGTTTTCTGACCTGAGCCGTTATCAGGCAATAACTCATGATTTATCGCCCTTTATTTACCCCATAGCTGTCAGGCTAAGCGCTACCCGGAAAGAGAGTGAAGCTGATGTATTATCGATTTTTTTGTTCTACTTTCTTCGATACAGAGTAAAACCGCAGGGTGGAACAAGCGCAGCGGTTCCACCGATGGACGGCAAGAAACAACAGATAGCCTCTGTGCCCACCACCACTGACAAAAAAGCAACGACCTAAGTGCCTGAAACAGGAAAAACAGCCTTCATGCAATAACAGCTGACTGGCAAATGGCGACTCAAGGTGGACATCGATAACGGATCAAACCTTGATCTTCCTTTCCCGTTTGGTGGAACCGCTACGCTTGTTCCACCCTACCCGGCTTAGCCTGACGGCTATGCCCTTTGCCCGCACCGCGTTACGAATCGTCGCAATAGCGAGCTATGATTCCTCGTCGCGCCTCGCCAGCCACAACATTCAACGCACTCTACCGGCTATTCAACCTGAGACGAAGAATCTCCATCAATCGTGATTCCGTTATCATTTTTTCTGTATTTATAAACAGTATTATTGAATAACATGAAAGTGATGCGTCAAGCAGCATGCCTTGATACAGGATAGATATTGAGTAAATTGACATTAATTTCTGTGCATTCAACAAGTCGGTGATTTTCCTGCGAAGGACTTTCACCTCATGAGTTCATGCCCATGCCGGGCGTACACAAAAAAGCCGCCACTTTGGCCTGCCGCTGAGCATGGCGTTGGCAAATTAAAATTGATCGTAATGTCCGCCAATCGCAAAGATATAAATGTAGTCTTTATCGTACATATAAATAACACGGTCTTTCTGGCTTATGCGGCGAGACCACAAACCAGAGAGGTTATGTTTTAACGGTTCCGGTTTCCCCGTGCCTTTGGTTGGGTCGTCACGAAGCATTTCCTTCAATAAACGGCAAAGCACCTTGTGTAGCTTTTTGTCTTTCTGCCTAAGCGTCTCATATGCAGCCCAGGTATTACCCTCAAATACCAGTGATCTCATCTAGCTCTCCGGCTATAGGCTTATATCCTTTATTTTTTGCGTGCGTAGTAGCAGAAGCGGCAATTTGCTTCATTAAATCAATATTTTGCAAGATATATAATGTTTCCTGCTCTCTCTCCCAGTCATCCGCGCTTAAAACGACAAAATCATCGCCATTTCTGCGGGTAACCTTAAGCGGAACATGCTCTGTAACCACTTGCTCTACAAAGGATTTTAGATTATCTCTAAATTTATTCACACTAACACTGTCCATTTCGCTCACCCATATAACGTACTGTAATGCCGTACATAATAGTAATGAAACCCTAACAAGTCAATGACACGAAGGTCTCTTAACGCGGTCTCACCACTCTGCATTTACTCATCCCATTGAGTTACAGGGAGCCGCATGAATGCAGGAGGCAGAACGATGCAGAAAGCCAAGGCCGGGATATTCATCGATTAACCTTAGCTGCGCGGCACTATTCAAGGAGGGAGGACTACCCATAGCATGCGCTTTTGCAGATTGACAAGATATTTTTTAGCTTTGTCATTGCCGCGCAAATGCAATACAGCCACCGCCGAAAGCGGTTCTGAAAGAATTGGAAAACATAAGAAAACCCCGGCATGATTTTTGATACAGACATTCTTATGCGGGTTCAAAGAAGCAATAAAAAAGCAGCCGGACTCACTGAGAATGATAAAGATAAGCATCTTTCAATCATGCACATTTCAGATAAAACGCATAGACAAATCCACTGCGCGTATATCCTTGGTAATACTGCCCACTGAAATAAAATCCACACCCGTGTCTGCAATGGCACGTACACGTTCAAGATTGACGCCACCGGAAGCTTCCAGCCTGGCGTGGCCATTATTTTTCTCACGATTGAGCATCACCGCCTCACGTAAAGTCGCTAACGCCATGTTATCCAGCAGCAGCTGATCGGCCCCGGCGTCCAGTGCCTGTCGTACTTCATCCAGGTTTTCCACTTCCACTTCCACTGTCAATTCTGCATGTTGTTGTCGGGCACTGGCAACAGCTGCGGCAATGGAACCGGCGGCAAGAATATGATTTTCTTTAATAAGAACAGCATCAAACAAACCCATGCGATGGTTGCTGCCACCTCCACAGGTCACAGCATATTTTTGTGCTGTGCGCAGACCGGGCAAGGTTTTGCGCGTGTCGAGGATTACCGCGCCGGTGCCACTGACTGCGTCCACAAATTGACGGGTCTGCGTGGCTGTGGCAGAGAGTGTCTGCAAAAGATTCAGCGCGCTGCGCTCACCACTAAGCAAACTGCGTGAGTTACCCGTCAGGCTGCACAGGGTTTGGTTGGTGCAAATAACGTCTCCGTCCCGGACCTGCCAGTCAACAACAGTGTGTGCATCCAGTTGCCGAAACACTTCATCGAACCAGGCGGTACCACATAACACGGCATCTTCACGGCTGATCACCTGCGCAGTGGATTGCGCATCGGCAGGAATCAGTGCGGCACTGATATCACCGTTACCGATATCTTCAGTCAGCGCGGCAGCGACCACAACAGCGAAATCTCCTGGCAACTCAGGCATCACGTCGCAACACCAGTAAACGATAGGTTTTATAACGCTCAAACACAGCCTGGGTACGATGACCGGTAAAATATTTGTATTTTTGTTTTTTGATTTTTTTGCCAAAAAACATTTTGAACACAGCTTTGATCAGCCCCCAGATACGCGGATGGTTTTCACGCAAATAGCGATCAAGCGTCTGCCCGGCAGGCACCAACCGTAACATCAGCGTTTCATCCAGCAGCTTGATGTTAGGGCTGACCTGTCGGGTGATATCAATGTCTTCCAGCAAACTAAAAGGATGTTTACCCAGTTCGGTATAAAACTCATGCATTTTGTGACCGCCACCAAAGCTTTTGTCACCGGGCTGTCCATCACCCGCGTGCTCCGTTTTGAAAAAATCACAAATCACCACCAGCCCGCCGGGTTTGATGATTTGCGCCAGAATGGGAAACGATGCTGACATGGAGATGTACTGATAACTTTCACTGAACAGTGCTGCATCGTAATAAGCACGACGCTCGTCAATGGGAAATTGCTCGAAGGTGCTTTCAAACAAGCGCGTCGATTTGTCGCTGTGTACCACAAGACGCTGGCGCACCTGCTCGGCAAGTTTGGGGGCAGGCACCAGACCATCTGCTGCAAATCCACGCTCCAGCAACTGGGCAAGAATATGACCTGTGCCGCAGCCGATGTCGATGACCCGGGTTTGCTGGCCGGTTTCTCCATCCTTTGCCGCAGGCAGGGCATTGATGATCTGGTCGGTGTAGCGCTGCTGCGCCTCAGCCAGATTGGCAAAACCCAGTGGCAGGTCATCCGTCCACAATCCGTAGTGCAGGTCATCCACACCGAGGAGTTGCTGGCCCAGCACCAACCCCAGTTCCTTGCTGTTCATTTTTTTGCTTGACTGGCTCACATTCGGGATCTCACTACAGTGGCTGAATAGATACAAAAGCGGCACCCTATGGGGTGCCGGGCAACGAATATTAAAGGCTTCGTGATGACCACACAAGCTGTGCATAATTTTTGTACTCCGTCCAAGTCTATCCGTAAAACCTCCGCCTGTGTTAGAGTAGACGCTGAATTCAAGAGGGCATATTTAATGAAACAACTTTATATTCTGGCGCTGGGCACTGCCTTACTGAGTCTGATGGCCTGCTCCGGTTCTGACGACGACAAATCACCACAGCCAGCCGCCACGGCTCCGGCTCAGCAAGCCCAACCGGCTCAGCAGCCGAGCACGAAACTCAGCCCTGCACAACAGCAAGCCATAGATGATGCCAAGGACATGCCTAAACAGGGTGTCGTAAAAACAATGCTGCACTCTTCAGGCTATACGTACATGGACGTGGACACTGGCAATGATAAATCCGTCTGGATCGCCGCCGCCATGATGCGTATAAAAATTGGAGACACCGTGAAGTGGACCGATGCCGCTGTCATGCGCAATTTCAAAAGCTCCAGCCTGCACCGGACCTTTGATGAAATCCTGTTTGTCTCCAACGCCTCTGTGGCGCAATAAACAGACCGCGACAAAAAAACCAGGGGGGGGGGTCATTTCTGCCCCCCCT
>Ga0256839_1001412_pt1 | contig 29174 bp, 23 predicted proteins | sample 354166metaG_FD_185968 | JGI IMG/M metagenome (GOLD analysis project Ga0256839, IMG submission 185968) | Hydrothermal vent microbial communities from Mid Atlantic Ridge, Atlantic Ocean - 354-166 | ecosystem: Environmental > Aquatic > Marine > Hydrothermal vents | place: Atlantic Ocean: Mid... | reverse complement strand
ACCTGCGCGCGATAATCGGCAATTTCACGGGCGCGGGCCTCGTCCGGCACCACGTTCAGAACATCGCCGGCTTCGGGCGAACCATTCAGGCCCAGAACCTCGACAGGGGTTGATGGTCCGGCTTCTTCAATACGATTGCCTTGGTCGTCGATCAAGGCGCGCACTTTGCCCCATTGTTCGCCAACCACAAAAATATCGCCGCGACGCAAGGTGCCTTTTTGCACAAGCACAGTGGCAACAGGGCCACGGCCCACATCCAGCTTGGCCTCGATCACCGCGCCTTCGGCGGGGCGATCAGGGTTGGCTTTCAGTTCCAGCAATTCGGCTTGAAGTGCGATGTTTTCAACCAGTTTATCAAGACCTGCGCCAGTAATGGCCGATACTTCAACATCCAGAACATCGCCTGACATTTCTTCAACGATCACTTCGTGTTGCAGCAGTTCTGTGCGCACTTTGTTGGGGTCTGCACCTTCGCGGTCAATTTTGTTGATCGCGACAATCATCGGCACATTGGCGGCTTTGGCGTGGTGGATGGCCTCGATTGTTTGGGGCATCACGCTGTCATCCGCGGCCACAACCAGAATAACAATATCGGTCACATTGGCACCGCGCGCCCGCATAGACGTAAACGCCGCGTGGCCCGGGGTATCAAGAAATGTCAGGCTGGACCCGTCTTCGGCCTCGATCTGATAGGCGCCGATATGCTGGGTAATGCCACCGGCCTCACCGGATACAACATTGGTTTTGCGGATCGCATCCAAAAGCGAGGTTTTGCCGTGGTCAACATGGCCCATGATGGTAATCACCGGTGGGCGCGGCTGTTGGTTTTCGGCGTCGTTTTCGGGGGCGGCAACGATGATGTCCTCAACCGCTGCATCTGAAACCCGCACTACTTTATGGCCGAATTCCTCAACGATCAATTCTGCGGTTTCATGGTCGATGGTTTGGTTTTGGGTTGCCATAATGCCGTTGGTCATCAGGGCTTTTACCACCGCTGCAACCCGTTCGGTCATGCGGTTGGCCAGTTCCTGCACGGTAATGGCATCGGGCACCTGAACTTCGCGGAATACTTTTTCGCGCTCAACCGGGCCACCCATCAATTTACGTTTTTCGCGTTCCTGACGGCGTTTCATGGCGGCCATAGACCGCTGGCGCCCACCACCACCAAGGGCCTGGTTAATGGTCAGCTTGCCGGAACGGCGGCGATCATCATTGCCTTTGCCACGCTGTTGTTTGCGATCCGGCGCGCTGGCCGGTTTGGCGTCGGGTTTTTTAAACGTGGTTGTGCGGCCTGCTTCGGCGCGGGCACCGGCAACTTGTGATGCGGCAACATCTTCAGCTTTTTTACCGTTACCACGCTGTTTGGGGGCGGCTGTCCCGCTTAGGGTTTTGCGCACCGGTTTTGCGGCCTCGGCAGCTTTTGCGGTTTCGGCTGCTTTTGCAGCGGCTTCTTCTGCTTCGCGTTGTTTGCGAATTTCGGTTTCGGCGGCTTCGCGTTCGGCAGCGTCTTTTTCCGCACGACGTTCCGAGCGGGATTTTTCCCGAGCGGCTGATTCAGCCTTTTCTTTGGCGGCGCGTTCCGATTCCATCGCGCGCGCTGCTTCTAGCGCTTTTTTACGGCGCGCCAATTCCACGTCTGACAAATGCCCCGCACCGGATTTAATGGCGGCTTTTGCAGCCGAACCCGGTTTTGGCACAATCACGCGGCGGCGTTTTGTTTCGACAACAACAGCTTTGCTCCGCCCGTGCGAGAAGCTCTGCCGAACAGTGCCGCCCTTTAATCCTAGCGGCTTTTTGCCATCATTACCTGTTGTATCGCTCATTCTTAACCTTTCAAAGCCGAACCGATGTTCGACATTTTCGTAACCCCGCAAGGGGCAAAATCATGTTTCCTTTTGCAAACCAATCAATCGGTTTGCTTCCAAAAAGATTCGTTTACTGATCCCGCCGGGCATTATCGCGGCATGTATCACATTATCGCGGCCAAAAGCCAAACCCAATTCGTCACTGTTTAGGCACTCTATCCGTGTTTCTTCGCCTTTTGGCGGCCTTAATTCACGTTTTGCCCGTTCAGAACCATCAGACGCCTGCACAAGCAGTTTGGCTTTGCCGGTTTCAAGGGCAATTTTTACCTTTTCAAGCCCGCAAATAGCAATACCCGCCTTGCGCGCCATCGCCACATTATTGGTCAGCCGCTGGCGCAGCAGCTTTTCAACACGGTCTGACAGATCGTCCGCTACCTTGACTTTGGTTTTGGCAGCCCGTGAAAACAGGCCCTTTTTGACAGCCAAATCTATGGCCGCGCGATCAGACGTTACCCACATACCACGCCCCGGCAATTTGCCGGCAATGTCGGGAACAACTTGTGCATCCGGCCCGACAACAAAGCGCACCATACCAACCGTTGGGCCGGATTCCCCGCTGGCGATGCAGCGGCGTTCCGGAGCGCCCGATTTAATTTTGTGACCACCGCGTGTCATGTTCAAAAACCCCGAAGCCCAACATTAGGCTTCGGCCTCCTGATCTGTTTCAGCGTCTTCTTCGCTTTCGGCTTCCGGAGCGTTTTGGCTGTCCAGTTCTTCTTGTGTTAACCAGCCCAGCATTACCCGTGCGTTCATCACCAATGCCTGTGCTTCTTCAAGGCCCACATCGAATTTTTCCAGCAAGCCTTCATCCTTAACGCGCTTGCCGTCAATAGTGGTATAACCGCCAGCCAATTCCCAATCAGCGCATTTGGCGAATTCTTCAAGGGTCAGAATGCCGTCTTCAGCCAAAGCCACAAACATTTGCGGGCTAAGGCCCTCATAATCAAACAAGCTTTGATCAACACCCAATTCTCGGGCTTTTTCAATTGATTTTGTGTTCAGCTCGTCCAGAGATTCCCGCGCGCGGGCCTGCAATTCCTCAGCCGTTTCGGGGTCAAACCCGTCAATTCCGGCCAATTCGCTAACCTCGACAAAGGCGACTTCCTCAAGGGTTACAAAGCCCTCGGAAACCAGCAATTGCGCGACCAATTCGTCCACATTCATTGAATCCATGAATACTTTGGTGTTGGCAGTAAATTCGGCTTGGCGGCGTTCTGATTCGTCAGCCTCGGTCATAATGTCGATGTCAAATCCGGTCAGCTGGCTGGCCAGACGCACGTTTTGTCCACGGCGACCAATCGCCAAGGACAATTGTTCATCGGGAACCACAACCTCGATGCGTTCGGCTTCTTCGTCCAGAATAACTTTGGAAACCTCGGCAGGTTGTAGCGCGTTAACCAAAAATGTCGGCGCATCGTCATTCCAAGGAATAATGTCGATTTTTTCGCCCTGCAATTCATTGACAACCGCCTGAACACGGCTGCCGCGCATGCCCACACAGGCGCCAACCGGATCGATCGAGCTGTCATGGGAAATCACGCCGATTTTGGCGCGCGAACCCGGGTCACGGGCCACGGCTTTGATGTCAATAATGCCGTCATAAATTTCGGGTACTTCCATTTTGAACAGTTCTGCCAGAAATTCCGGCGCGGTGCGGCTCAGGAAAATTTGCGGGCCACGGACTTCTTCGCGCACATCGCGAATATAGGCCCGAACACGGTCATTGGTGCGGAAGGGTTCACGGTTGATCAGCTGGTCACGGCGCAAAATTGCTTCGCCACGGCCCACATCGACAATTACATTGCCATATTCAACCCGTTTGACCACGCCGTTGATGATTTCGCCGACACGATCTTTGAATTCGTCATATTGACGGGCGCGCTCGGCTTCGCGCACTTTTTGCATAATAACCTGTTTGGCCGATTGCGCGGCGATGCGGCCAAAATCCATTGGCGGCAGATCGTCGGTCAAAACGGTGCCGATTTCGGCATTTTCGTCAATTTCGCGGGCATCGTCCAGGGTTAGCTCGGTAAACGTATTTTCCAGCTCGTCGTCATAAACAACGGTGCGGCAGCGGGTCATGGACAATTCACCGGTTTTGCGATCAATGGCGGCGCGAATGTCATATTCAGCGCCGTACCGCGATTTCGCCGCCTTGCCGAGGCTTTCTTCCATGGCCTCGATCACAAGGCCGGGATCAATCATTTTTTCACGCGCGACCGCATCGGCGATCTGCAACAATTCCAGACGGTTTGCACTGGTAATGGCCATTTTTTAATCCTCTTCGGTGTTCGAGGTTTCAATCTCGTCAAAATCTTGTGTTTTCAAGGTGCCCGCATCTTTGCGCGCTTTTAGCATTTCTTTGATCAAATCATCGGTCAACAATAATTTGGCCTCAACCAGCCAATCAAAATTCAGGCCGATGGTGCCCTCGGGAATTTCGATTAACACCTCGTTACCCTCAACCCCGCGCAATTCGCCGGAAAACCGCTTGCGACCATCAATCAGTTCCGAGGTCAGTAATTTGGCCTGATAGCCATTAAATGTGTCAAAATCCTTGAGCCGAGTCAAAGGCCGGTCAATCCCGGGCGAGGAAACCTCCAGCGCATATTCATCGCCGATCGGGTCTTCGACATCCAGCACGGCAGAAATGGCCGTGGATATTTTGGCGCAATCATCCACCTCGATGCCGCCCTCGGGGCGCTCGGCCATGATTTGCAAGGTGGTGCGCTTGCCGGTCATCAGGCGCAGACGCACCAGTTCATAACCCATACCTTCAATGGTCGGGGTGACAATATTGGCAAGCCGGCGATCAATGGCCGAAGTGGCGATCAGGTCAGACATGGTATCCTTAAGCACAAAAAAACGGGCACACGGCCCGTTCAAACGTTCGGTGGAGGTTGGGGGTGGAAGCCAACTGCCGTTGTTAGGGTGGATATAGAGCGGGGGGCGGGGGATTGCAAGGGGGATTTGGTGATTGTTAAGCGAGCACTCCCGCGCTTCGCTTGGGCCACGCCCTCGTGCTGCGCACATCGGGGGCCGCTGCGCTGGCTTTTGAGTATTTTTACAACAAAGAAATAAATAGTTGGTTTCGTATTGCCCCCCGTCATTTATTAAGTTGAATGCTTATAAGGCTAATCGCTTAGAAATATATAGGATCAATTATGCGCGTTTTTTAAAAGTGGGTTTTTCGAGCGATAAAATTATATGTGGTGGTTGTTCTTGCAGTTTTTGTATTTGAAATTGTCACTATGAAGGTTTCCGCTTTGGCGCAACTTGAACGGCGCATAAATCCCGTCAATTATGCAGTTTTGCTTGATGGAACTTTTTATGTAAATGATACAAAATTTTTGGCAAATATCCCTGGAACTGAAGCTCAATTTTCAACGAAGCAGTCAGTAGAATTCAAAGATATCGAAATTTGGGTTCTGCTATTGGAATACCCAGAAGATATCAGAAATGTTAACGTTGCAAGCAGGCTCGGCCTTCCGGTGGAAGAAATCGCATCATGGGAACCCGACACCACTACAATGATAATAAGCGAAAGTGTTTCTTTAGGATTCAAATGGAGCTTCTTCCCCTTTTTTATTGAAAAAAGGCGCATCATTGTAGCGAGCGCTAGAGGTATTGCTCTTAAATATCGCATCGAATGTCACACAATGATCATTTATCGCTATATGGTTGACGACTTTGATAAAGAATATTTGGATAGCTGCAGGATCGAATAAAGGCGCAGCCTCTCAAAAATCCGACACAATCCCCTTCTTCTCCCAATCGCCAAACCGCACCGGTTCCGGCCCGTCTCGGACGCTTCAGCGCCACACGCCATATGCCAGCGTATTGACAAACCCCGCGCAAACTGCAAAACATACGCTAACGTATGGAGGGAGCGCCATGGTCGCATGGGCTATTTTTACAGTGTTACAGATGATTGCCGCCATCCATATTCTATGGGCTTTCGGGGTTTACTGGCCGGCGCGCAGCGGCAAGGAGCTGTCAGCCATGGTTGCCGGTGTGCAAAACCCGGATACCATGCCGCCAACCGCATTAACGGTTGTTGTGGCCGGTTGTTTTTCCGCAATGGGCATTGCCGCACTTTGGGAGGCGGGCATGATCGATCTGCCGTGGATAGCCGTATTGCAGGGCAAAATTGCGGTTTTGTTAACGGTAATTTTTATCGGGCGCGGGGTGCTGACCTATTTGCCCATTGGCCCGCTTACCAAGGCATGCGAGCCATTCCGAACCTATGACCGGCGGGCATTTGCGCCGCTTAGCCTGTGCCTTGGCTTGGGGTTTTTATGGCTGGCTTTGAACGCAAGTTAAAGCCGTTTTCCCGATGTGCCGTCAAACAGGTGATGCAAATCATGCGGGAAATCAATATCCAGTTGCTCGCCCTCGGATAATTTTCGAATACCTTCCAGCCGGATCACCAGCTGGGTGCCGCCGGTCAGGGATCCGTAAACCAGCGTATCCGCGCCCAACAGTTCTGAAATCGCAACCGTGAAGGATAGCGAGGTTTCGGTTTTACCAATTTTGATATGTTCGGGGCGAATGCCAAAAGTCACCTTTTGCCCGGGCAGCTGAACCTGCGACAATGCAATTTTGCTGCCCCCTGCCAGTTCGGCAATGGTGCCGTCGGTGCTGATGGTTGCGGCCAGCAAATTCATGGACGGAGACCCGATAAAACCGGCCACAAAAACGGTTTCAGGCCGTTCATAAATTTCAATCGGAGTGCCGAGCTGTTCGACATAGCCAGCATTCAGCACCGCCAAACGGTCGCCCAATGTCATGGCTTCAACCTGATCATGGGTAACGTAAACCGATGTTATTCCAAGGTTTTCTTGTAGGCGCTTGATTTCAAGGCGCATTTGCACCCGCAATTTGGCATCCAGATTGGACAGTGGTTCGTCAAACAAGAATACACTGGGTTGGCGCACAATGGCGCGCCCCATGGCCACCCTTTGACGTTGACCGCCCGAAAGCGCACGCGGCTGACGATCAAGATATTCCTCGATTTCCAGCAATTTGGCAGTGTCACGCACGCGGCGATCAATTTCATAGGCAGGGATTTTTTTGATCTTTAGCCCGTAGGCCATATTTTTATAAACTGACATATGCGGATAAAGCGCGTAATTCTGAAACACCATGGCAATGTCGCGTTCAGCCGGTTCCAGCTTGTTTACCACCCTGTCGCCAATGGAAATATCGCCCGAAGTAATGCTTTCCAATCCGGCAATCATGCGCAAAAGCGTGGATTTACCGCAGCCCGAAGGCCCGACAATAACCACAAATTCACCATCACGGATTTCCCAGTCGATGCCGTGGATAACATCGATCTTGCCATAGGATTTTTTCACATTTTCGAGCGTAATCTTAGCCATTATTATATCCTATTTCTCGGTTTCTGTCAGACCTTTGACAAACATTTTCTGCATGGACAACACCACAACAATGGGCGGCAGCATGGCCAGCAGGGCTGTCATCATGATCAGGTGCCAATCGGGGGCCTGTTCGGCGGCTTCCAGCATTTGTTTGATGCCCATTACCACGGTAAAATATCCGGTTTCGGTGGTAATCAATAATGGCCATAAATACTGGTTCCAGCCATAAATAAACATAATCACAAACAGCGCCGCAATATTGGTGCGCGATAGCGGAATTAGAATATCCTTGAAAAACCGCATCGGGCCTGCACCGTCCACCCGTGCTGCTTCCAGCATTTCATCGGGGATGGTCAGGAAAACCTGCCGGAACATAAAGGTGGCCGTGGCCGATGCGATCAAGGGGATGGTCATGCCCCAATATGAATTCAACATGCCCAGATCGGCGACTACTTTGAAGGTCGGGAAAATCCGCACTTCGACAGGCAGCATCAGGGTGATAAAGATCATCCAGAAAAAACCCATGCGAAACGGAAACCGGAAATAGACAATCGCAAAAGCCGATAGCAGCGAAATCGCGATCTTCCCAACCGCAATCATCATTGCCATCAGCAGACTATTGGCCATCATCAACCAGACCGGCGTGGCATTTTCACCGCCCACACCTTTCAGCATCACCTGTTTTAGATTGACAAAAAACTGGTCACCGGGCCAAAGCGGCAGCGGCACCTGGGTCATCCGCGCAGCCTCGTGGGTGGCGGCAACAAAGGTGATCCAGATTGGAAAAGCAACCAGCAAAACCCCGAGCACAAGTGCTGTATGGGCAAGAATGGTGACAAAAGGCCGATTTTCAATCATCAGTATTCAACCTTTCGTTCAATATATCTGAATTGCACTACGGTCATAATGATCACAATCGCCATCAATATAACCGATTGCGCGGCCGATGATCCAAGGTCAATCGCCACCGCGCCATCATACCAGACCTTGTAAACCAGAATTTCGGTGGCGCGATATGGCCCGCCCTGGGTGATGGCGTGGATAATGCCGAACGTGTCAAAAAACGCATAGACAATATTAACCACCAACAAGAAAAACATGGTTGGCGTGATCAGCGGGAAAATAATGGTCCAGAACCGTTTGAACGGGCCGGCACCGTCAATTGCGGCGGCCTCGATCAGGGGTTTGGGGATGCTCTGGATTGCAGCCACAAAAAACAGGAAGTTATAGGCGATCTGTTTCCATGTGGCGGCCAGCACTACCAATGTCATGGCCTCGCCGCCATTCAGCTTGTGGTTCCAGTCATAACCGATGGTGTTTAATGCATAGGCAAAAATGCCCAGCGTCGGGTCAAACATAAACACCCAAAGCGCACCCGCCACCACAGGCGCCACCGCATAGGGCCAGATCAGCAAGGTGCGATAGACATAAACGCCGCGAATAATGCGGTCTACCATGGCGGCCAGCACCAGCGCGATGCCCATGGCCATTGTAGCCACAGCAAAAGAAAACAGCGCCGTGCGTTTGAATGCGCCCAGATAATAGCTGTCGGAAAACAGGTCTTTGAAATTTTCAAACCATACAAATTCGGTGCTGAGGCCAAACATGTCTTCAACCAGAAGCGACTGGTAAAGCGCCTGTCCGGCGGGCCACATAAAAAACACAAGTGTTACGGCAATTTGCGGGGCAACCAGCAAAAATGGCAGCAATGAAGGGCCAAAATGAACACGTTTAAGCATAGGGGAATTCCGTAAGTATCAAGGCTTTGGCCCGGGCGGGAGACACCCGGGCCAAAGGTTTGCGAACCTAGTTATTTATTCGCTTTTTCAAACTTTTCCAGCAATTCGTTTCCGCGTGCAACAGCCGTGTCCATGGCTTCGCGGGCGGTTACATTGCCAGCCCAGAGCGCTTCCATTTCTTCGTTGATGATATCGCGGATTTGCACAAAGTTACCAAACCGCAGCCCACGGGAATTTACCGTCGGAGTGTTCAGGCTCAGCTGCACAATTGCGGTATCGGTGCCGGGGTTTTCATCATAAAACCCTTGCTCGGCCGACAATACGCCTGCTGCTGTGGTGATTGGCACATATCCGGTTTCCTGATGCCACCATGCCTGCACCTCGGGCGAGGACATATAGTTCATGAATTCGGCAACACCGGGATAGCTGGCCTCGTCTTTGCCGCGCAGCACCCAAAGGGTTGCGCCACCAATGATGGAGTTTTGCGGGGCTGATGCCACATCTGTATCCAGCGGCAGCATGGTCTGGCCAAATTCGAATTCGGCTTGCGACACCATGGAACCGTAATAGGCGGATGAATTCATCCACATGCCACATTCACCCGAGGTAAACAGCGACAGGCTGTCGCCACGACGGCCACCATATTTGAAAATGCCGGATTCCTGGCTGTCGGCAATGGATTGCAGACGATTAACCACCGCATCGTTGTTAAAGGTAAAGCGGGTATCAAGCCCGGCAAACCCGTTTTCCTGTGTGCCCATGGGCAGGTTGTGCCAAGCGCCGTAATTTTCAATCATCACCCAGGACTGCCACCCGAACGAATACCCGCAGGTCATACCGCTATCGAGCAATTTTTGGGCCGCGTCGTTTACTTCGTCCCATGTGGTGGGGGGGGATTCAATGCCGGCCGCTGCAAATGCGTCTTTGTTATACCAAAGCACAGGGGTCGAGGAATTGAACGGCATCGACAGCAAATCACCCTCGGGGGTTTGATAATAGGATACAACCGCAGGTAGATAAACCGACTGATCAAACGATGTGCCGGAATCAGCCATCAATTCGGAAATCGGATAAACCGCACCTTCGGCAGCCATCATGGTGGCGGTGCCAACCTCGAATACCTGCACGATATGGGGCTGTTCGCCCGCACGAAACGCGGCAACAGCAGCGGTCATGGTTTCGGTATAATTGCCTTTGAAAGAAGGTGTGACAACATATTCTGACTGGGATTCATTAAACCCCGCCGCGATGCGGTCAATGCGTTCGCCATTGGCACCACCCATGGCATGCCACCAAGAAATTTCGGTCTGGGCTGCCGCGCCACCTGCAAATGCAGCGGCTGTTACAGCACCCAATACATATTTGGTAAGTTTCATTAGGTTCTCTCCTGAGTTTGGTTCGGGTTATTGTCTTTTGTGTTTGCTTTTGCGAATTTTTGCGAAAATTCGAATTAAGCCGGAAGGATTGCGATATTTTCGTAATTAGTCAAGTTTTCATTCGTAATGTTCGTTTATATTTTCGTATCCTGGCGCCCATTTTTTTTGCCGGCTTGACGCATGGGGATACAAAGCGATATTCAAAAGCATTCAGAACCCTTAAGGTCCCATTGTGTCACTTTCATTTCGTCATCAACAAATTATTGATACAGCGCGAAAATCTGGTCGGGTTCTGGTGGACGATTTGTCCGAATTGCTCCGGGTTACGCCTCAAACCATCCGTCGAGACCTGAATGATCTGTGCGATCAGGGCCATTTGACCCGCGTGCATGGCGGTGCGGTGCTGGAATCCGGTGTGGCCAACATGGCCTATGAGGCACGCCGCAATATTGCGGCGGATACCAAAGAATCCATCGGGGTGCTTTGCGCTGCCGGGGTGCCCGATGATGCATCGATGTTTATCAATATCGGCACCACCACCGAGGCCGTGGCCCGTGCGCTTATTAACCACCGTGATATTATGGTGATTACCAATAATCTGAATGTCGCCAATATTCTAGCCGATAACCGCCATTGTGACGTTGTTGTCACCGGCGGCATGTTGCGGCGGTCCGATGGCGGGCTGGTGGGCGAAAGCACGGTTGATACGGTGCAGCAATTCAAAGCCGATATTGCCATTATAGGCGTATCCGCCATTGACGAAGACGGCGCCTTGCTGGATTTTGATTATCGCGAGGTCAGGGTTGCCCAGGCCATTATCGCCAATGCAAGGCGGGTTTTTCTGGTGGCGGATAGCAGCAAGATGGAACGGTCGGCACCGATCCGCATTGGCCATATTTCGCAGATCGACAGTATTTTCACCGATAAACTGCCGTCGGAAAAATTACAGAATATTTGTAAGCAGCACGGCGTAAAAATCTGTATTGCCAGTACCTGACAATTCCTGAAAATTTTTTGGCGATCATTTGACAAAGATCAATTCGGGGTCGGGTCTGACATATTATGGTATGGCGAATTCAGTCTTAGCGAGTCGGTTTTAATGAACCACCCCCCTAAATTAAATCCACCGCGCCGCCTTTTGGGGGTGCAGCGGCTGTTTGGCCTGCTGGCTTTGGTTATGATGTTGTTCGGACAAACAATATCGGTCGGGGCTTCTCAGGATCAGGGCGGTTTCTGGATCGAAATTTGTGACGGGATAGGCACCACAATGGTGCAGCTGGAAAGCGAAATGCCGTCAGATAATTGCACCCATTGTGATCTTTGCAACATTCAGCTTGTCGCCAGCAATACCGGCCATTCTGATTCTGGCAACTATGCTCCTGTATCCGGATTAACCTCTTTTCAACTTGGTTCTGGCACTGCGGTTTTTGTAACCGGCGCCGAGCAATACTGGGCAGCCAGTCGCGGCCCGCCTTTAGGAAACGATATAATAACTATGCTTGATAATATCTCTTTGGCTTCCAAAGAGCCGGCCATATCCGGCCCTGTTTTACGGGGGGTGTTATGGCCTTGATAACACGCTTTGGCGTAACTTTGACCTTTGTTTTTGCGCTGTTTATGGCTGCCGGCCTTGCCCGCGCAGAAGGCACGCCGCAACTGACCCGCTTTATCGCACAGCTTCCGGCCAGTGATCTGGTGGATGGTGCCACCGCTTATGGCGCGATGCAGGACGATATTCCGGTTGTGCCGGTGCTGAATGGCTCGGAATTGCTGGGCTATGCCTATATTACTTCTGATTTTGTCAGCACAACGGGTTATTCCGGCAAACCGATCCATATGATGGTGGCAATGGATCCGGATGGTTTGTTGCTGCGGGCCGAACTGGTGGAACATCACGAACCGATTGTTCTGATCGGCATTCCCGAAAGCAAAATCCGCACAATGACCCAAGGCTATGTCGGTCTTGATATTATTGCCGAGGCTGCTGCCGAAGGCGTGGGGCACGATGTTGATATTATATCGGGCGCCACCGTCACGGTTATGATTATCGATGATTCGATTGTGCGTTCAAGCATCAAGGTGGCCCGCGCCCTTGGCCTTGGCGGGCTGGATAACAGTGCCGCATTGGCAGGCCCCACCCATGTTCTGAACATGGAAGAAACGGCCGTTTTTGACTGGCAAACGCTGGTTGGCGACGGGTCTGTGCGGCGGTTGACGCTGGATATTGGCCAGATAAACACTGCTTTTGCCGCCACCGGGGATCCGCGCGTGTTAAAACATGCCGAGGATGGCCCGCCGGAAAGCACATATATCGATCTTAACCTTGCGCTGGTTTCCGCGCCGGGAATTGGCCTTAGTCTGCTGGGAGAAAATGAATACAATAATCTGACCGAATGGATGGATGCGGGCGACAATGCCATTTTACTGATGGGGCGCGGGATTTATTCGTTTAAGGGTTCGGGTTATGTGCGCGGCGGGATATTTGACCGTATCCAGCTGGTGCAAGGCGATATTTCCGTGCGGTTCCGGGATCGTGGCCATAAACGGTTGCGGGTGGTGGCAGCAGAAGGCGCGCCAAGCTTTACCGAGATGGATATTTTCAAAATTCCGGCGGATTCAGAATTTGACCCGACCCGGCCATTTCGTATCCAGCTTTTGGTGCAGCGTCCGGTTGGCCCGATCGAAAAGACATTTTTGACCTATGATCTGGGATATGCCCTGCCGCCGCGTTACCTGACAGCACTGGCCAGCCCCCAAGCGCCGCTGGACGCAGAGCTGCAATCCGATCAAGACGCCCGCACCCTGTTATGGAAACGTATCTGGCAGGGTAAAAAGGTTGAAATAGGTTTGCTGATCGGGATGCTGACCGTGCTTACGGGCGTGTTTTTCTTTCAGTTCCAGGCCACCCGCCACGCCCGCGGCTTTTATTGGTTCCGCATGGGGTTTCTGGTAATGACGCTGGGGTTTCTGGGGTTTTCACAAAATGCCCAGTTATCGGTGGTTAACCTGATGGCGCTGGGGGTATCGCTGCGCGAAGGCTTTGGCTGGGACGCCTTTTTGCTGGACCCGCTGGTGTTTATCTTATGGGTTTCGGTTGCGGTCACCCTGTTGTTCTGGGGCCGTGGCGGTTATTGTGGCTGGCTATGCCCGTTTGGCGCGTTGCAAGAAATCACCAACCAGATTGCACGGTTTTTCAAGGTGCCGCAATGGACCCTGCCATGGGGGCTGCACGAACGTCTCTGGCCATTGAAATATATGATCTTTCTTACGTTATTCGGGGTGTCGCTGGTGTCGATGACGTTGGCCGAAACCTATGCCGAGGTCGAACCGTTCAAAACCACAATCATCCTGAAATTCGCCCGTGAATGGCCGTTTGTGCTGTTTGCCACGGTATTGCTGGGCATTGGCCTGTTTATCGAGCGGTTTTATTGCCGCTATCTGTGCCCGTTAGGCGCGGCACTGGCGATTCCCGGGCGGCTGCGGATGTTTGATTGGTTGCGGCGCTATAAAGAATGCGGCGCGCCCTGCCAGACCTGTTCGAATGAGTGTTTTGTGCAGGCAATCCACCCGACCGGCGAGATTAATCCAAATGAATGCCTGTCCTGCCTGCATTGTCAGGTTTTGTATCAGGATCATACGAAATGCCCCGTTGTTATCAGAAAAGACAAACGACGGGCCAAGATGGCCCAGAGCACTTCGGACAGTGCTCTGGACCGATTAACCAATCACCCCAACGTTCAAACCAAGGAGAAGGCTAATGGCTAATGATAAACCAACCAAAATCGTAATTAAAGAGGGGCTGACACGACGCGATGTTTTGGCAGGCCCTGCGGCAATCGGGGCGGTGGGGGCGCTGGCTGCTGCCGGTGCCACCATGTCGGCCTCGCCTGCATGGGCGGCAGCTGCCGAGGGCAGTGTTGGCCCGGGTGAACTGGATGAATATTATGGTTTCTGGTCCTCGGGTCAGGCGGGCGAAGTGCGGATCATGGGCGTGCCCTCGATGCGTGAATTGATGCGGATTCCGGTGTTTAACCGTGATAGCGCCACCGGCTGGGGTGATACCAATGAATCGCTTAAAATCCTGACTGACGGGCTGATGCCGGAAACCAAGGAATTTCTGGCCAAGCGCGGCAAGCGCGATTACGAAAACGGCGATTTGCACCACCCGCATATGTCTTTTACCGATGGCACCTATGATGGCCGCTATCTGTTTATGAATGACAAGGCCAACAGCCGCGTAGCGCGCATTCGCTGCGATGTGATGAAACCGGACAAGGTGATCGAAATTCCCAACGCCTCGGATATCCACGGCTTGCGCCCGCAAAAATTCCCGCGCACAGGGTATGTATTTGCCAATGGTGAGCACCGCGTGCCGCTGATTAACGATGGCACCAATATGGATGACGTGGAAAACTATGTTTCGATCTTTACCGCGATTGATGGCGATAGCATGGAAATTTCCTGGCAAATCATGGTGTCGGGCAATCTGGACAATGTTGATTGCGATTATCAAGGCAGATACGCGATGTCGTCTTCCTATAATTCCGAAGGGGCAACAAACCTTGTCGGGATGATGGAAAACGAGATGGACCATGTGGTTGTGTTCCATATTGAACGTATCGAGGCGGCCGTGGCAGCCGGTCAATACGAGGTTTATAACGGCGTTAAGGTTCTGGATGGCCGCAAAGGTTCCGACCTGACCGTTTATATCCCGATTCCCAATTCTCCGCACGGGGTCAACTCGGCACCGGACGGCAAATACGTAATGATCAACGGCAAGCTGTCGCCAACGGTTTCGATCATTGAATGGGATAAAATCCAGGCCGTGTTTGACGGGGCCGAACCGCGTTCGGCCGTGGTTGGCGAACCCGAACTGGGCCTTGGGCCGCTGCATACCGCGTTTAATGGCGTGGGCGAGGCCTATACCACCCTGTTCCTTGACAGCCAGATGGTGCATTGGGATATCGACAAAGCCATTCGTCTTTATAACGGCGAGGACGTGGACCCGATCATCCAGAAAACCGATGTGATGTATCAGCCCGGCCATAACAGCACTTCAATGGGCGAAACCAAAGAGGCCGATGGCAAATGGCTGGTATCCTTGAACAAGTTCTCCAAAGACCGGTTCCTGAATGTGGGACCATTAAAGCCGGAGAATGACCAGTTGCTGAACATTCAGGATGGTGCGATGGAAGTGGTGCATGACGGCCCGACCTTTGCCGAACCCCATGACGGCATCATTGTGCGCCGCGATATCGTCAACCCGCTGAATGTGTGGCCTGTCGATGACCCGTTCTGGTCCGAGGCAACCGCACAAGCCGCCGAAGATAACGTGGTGCTGGGCGATGACAGCATGGTGATCCGCGAAGGCAACAAGGTGCGGGTCTATATGTGGTCTGCTGCTCCGACATTTTCGATGGAGGAATTCACCGTAAAACAGGGCGACGAGGTTACCATTTACATCTCCAATATTGATGATGTGGATGACCTGACCCACGGCTTTACCCTTGGCAATCACGGGGTTGCTTTCGAGGTGGGACCAAGGGCAACCGCTTCGGCCACGTTCACCGCTGATCGCCCGGGTGTGCATTGGTTCTATTGTCAGTGGTTCTGCCACGCGCTCCATATGGAGATGCGCGGCCGGATGCTGGTAGAACCGGCATAGGAACCTGACATGATCCGCGCGCTTGCTTTGCTTTTCTTGCTGTTTCCGGCTTTGGTCGGGGCACAAGTGGTGGCCGTGCCACGGCAGGCAGGCGCGCTGGTTGTGGCAATTGAAAATGCTCAGGCGGGGGATACCCTCCGCCTGAGCGAAAATGCGCTTTATATCGGCGCAATAGAAATTTCGGTGCCGCTGACCATTATTGGCAATGGCGCCACCATTGATGGGCAAGGCACAGGTTCGGTCATTATGGTTACCGCTGAAAGTGTCACCCTGCGGGACCTTACCGTGATCGGCTCGGGTTCGGGTGGTAATGGTCTGGATGCAGGGATTACATTAAGCAAAACTGCCCATGGCGCGGTGGTTGAAGGTAACCGTGTGCTGGGCAATCTTGTGGGCATTGATGTGCATGGTGCAAACAACGCGCTGATTGCCCGTAATTATATTGAAGGCCGCCAGGACCACCGCATGAATGACCGTGGCAACGGCATCTATATCTGGAACGCACCGGGCACGCGGGTGGTGGGCAATGATGTGCGCTATGGCCGCGACGGGCTGTTTGTGAATACTTCGCGCGATAACGAATTTATCGGCAACCGCTTTCGCGATCTGCGTTTTGCAGTGCATTATATGTATGCCGACAATTCGGTGGTTTCGGGTAATATTTCCATTGGCAACCATCTTGGCTATGCGATCATGAACTCCAACCGCGTGCGGATCGAGGGCAATCTTTCGCTGAATGACCGTGACCACGGTATCATGATGAATTACACCAACAAAAGCGAGGTGGTAAACAACACCATCCAGCGGGTAGGGGATAAATGTGTGTTTATCTACAATGCCCATCGTAATATATTTGATGGAAATGTATTTGAGGGCTGCCGGATCGGCATTCATTTCACCGCCGGTTCCGAACGCAACAGCTTTTCCGGCAATGCTTTTATCGGCAATCGCACCCAGGTCAAATATGTTGGTTCACGCTGGGTGGAATGGAGCATGGACGGTGTGGGCAATTACTGGTCCGACCACGCGGCCTATGACCTGAACAATGACGGAATTGCCGATACAGCTTACCGCCCCAATGACATCATGGACCAGGTATTATGGAGCCAACCCGCTGCAAAATCGCTGCTTGGCTCCCCTGCGGTGCAGCTGATCCGCTGGTCACAATCCGCCTTTCCGGCGCTTTTGCCCGGCGGGGTGGTTGATAGCATACCCCTGCTCCGGCCCGATTTCCCTGAAATCCCGATATGGGAGGAGAAGAGATGACCGTTCTTGGCATTGATAATGTTTCCAAATCCTATGGTGATTTGCACACGGTATGTGATGTAAGCCTGAAGCTTGACGCAGGCGAACGGGTGGCGCTGCTGGGGCATAACGGTGCCGGAAAAACCACCCTGATGCGGATGGTTCTGGGGCTAACGCCGCTGACATCCGGCCAGATAACAGTGCTTGGTATGGCCCCCGGATCACGCAAAGCCCGTGCCGCCATCGGGTTTTTGCCCGAAAGCGTGGCTTTTAACGGAACATTGACCGCCCGGGAACAATTGCACCATTTTGCCCGTCTCAAATCTGTAAAGACCGGCACGGCTGATGAATTGCTGGAGCGGGTGGGCCTGACCGATGCGATGAATCGCAAGATCCGCACCTATTCCAAAGGCATGCGCCAGCGTATCGGGCTGGCGCAGGCTTTGCTTGGCCAGCCACGGCTTGCTTTGCTGGATGAACCAACCTCGGGGCTGGACCCGATTTCGCGACACGAATTTTATGATATTGTCGATGATCTGGCCAAAGCTGGCACAGCCGTGCTGCTTTCCTCCCATGCATTAACCGAGCTGGAAACCCGCACCGACCGTATCGCCATTATGTCCAAGGGCCGGCTATTGGCCAATGACAGCTTAAGCGCCCTGCGCAAAACCGCCCGTCTACCGATCAAAGTAGAGATCAGAACCACGGATGAAACCGCGCAACAGGTGGCCGCACAATTGGGGGGCACACGGGTAAATGGCGCGTCGATCTCGCTAGAGGTGCAGCAGGAGGAAAAAGTCTCCCTGCTGGGGCAGATCACCGGCCTTGGGGGTCTGGTCAAGGATATTGACGTAACCCCGGCCAGCCTTGAAGCGCTTTACCGGTATTACAGCGCCCCCGATCCGGAGAAAAAATAATGTCTACACTAACCATCGCAAGGCTGGAATTGCTGATCGCAAGGCGCAATATGTGGGTGGCCACATCGCTTGTTCTGATGGGGTTGTTTTCATCGGTTCTGACCTTGGCGGGCGGGGCACCCAGCGGCACATTGGGGGTGGACCCATTGCTCATTGCCATCACTTCTATCACCACCTTATCGGTTTATCTTATTCCGTTGATCGGGCTGTTGCTGTCATTTGATACCATCACCGGAGAGGTCGATCGCGGCACCTTGGCGCTTAGCCTCACCTATCCGGTATCGCGCGGCGAAATACTGCTGGGCAAATTTTTTGCGCATCTGCTGGTGCTGGGGTTTGCGGTGGCGGTGGGGCTGGCGTTAAGCGCGGGGCTGACCATCTGGAAATATGGCAGCGCCGACCTGAACTATTTGCCGCTGTTTAAGCTTTTTGGCACCTCATTGGCGCTGGGCGCGGCTTTTCTTGGCATTGGCTATATAATCTCGGCGCTGGCCAGACAAACCGGCGTGGCCTCGGGTATTGCGATTATTATCTGGCTGATCTGTGTGGTGCTATATGACCTTGGTTTGTTGGCGGCGCTGGTTGCCGATGGTGGCGGTGTCTTTACCAAAACCGTGTTTCCATGGTTGCTGGTTGCCAATCCGGCGGATGCTTTCCGGCTGATCAACATGCCGGTTGATACGGTTTCCACCCTTGCCAGCGGGCTTGGCGGTGCTGGCGGCGCCTCGGGGTTTGGCGTGCAGATGGCTTCGCTTTTACTTTGGCCGTTGCTGGCGCTTGGCCTCGCATGGGCCGCATTCCGGAGGATTGAACCATGAAAAAATGGCCCCTATTGATACTGGCCCTGCTGGCGGCTTGTGGCAAAGACACAAACAGCACCTTGCCCGCCCCGCAAACCCTGAATGACGAGGCTGCCGGATATTATTGCCAGATGATTATTCTGGAGCATCCCGGCCCCAAGGGGCAGTTGTTTCTGGATGGGATGCCGGCTCCGCTGTGGTTTTCACAAGTGCGTGACGGGCTGGCCTATCTGAAATCCCCTGAACAAGAAGGCGAGGTTCTGGTGTTATATGTCAATGATATGGGCGTGGCGCCCAGTTATGACGAACCCGGCCCTGATAACTGGATCAACGCCAAGGACGCATTTTATGTGGTGGGGTCCGATGCGGTGGGGGGAATGGGTGCGCCCGAACTGGTGCCTTTTGCCAGCCGCGAACAGGCGCAAGAATTTGCGGGGAAACGCGGCGGAGCCATTCTGACGCTGGATGAAATACCGGCCGAAACCGTGCTTTCCCCTGTCGAGATCACCCCCCGGAACCCGGAGGTCCGGCCATGACAACCCGACGGCGTTTTTTAACCATCCTTGCGGGGGCGGCAATGTTGCCCGGCCTGGCCGGTGCGGCTGTGAACTGGCGTGGTATTGCGCTGGGGGCCGAAGCCCGGATTATTCTTGACCATCCAGATGCCGATCTGTTGATTGCCCGCGCCGTGGCAGAAATTTCACGCCTTGAATCCCTGTTCAGCCTGCATCGCGACAGCCAGCTTACCCGGTTGAACCAAACGGGGATTCTGGCCAACCCTGCGCCGGAAATGCTGGAACTTCTTTCGATTTGCGCGGTATTGAATGCCCGCACGGCCGGGGCGTTTGACCCAAGCATCCAACCGCTTTGGGCGTTATATGCGCGCAGTTTTGCCGCAGGCATAACCCCCGGCGCTGGCCAGATTGCCAAAATTCAAACCGGTTGGCAGCACCTGCGATTTTCCCCCTCCCAAGTCAGCTTTGCCAAGCCGGATATGGCGCTGACGCTAAACGGTATTGCCCAAGGGTTTATTGCCGATAAAATCGCCGCATTATTCCGCGCACAGGGTGTGCAAAATGTGCTGGTCAATACCGGCGAAATCATGGCGCTGGGCACTGCACCCAACGGGCTGGCCTGGCCGGTGAATATTATTAATGGCCCGGAACTGCCGCTTAGCAACGCCGCGATTGCAACTTCGGCCCCGCTTGGTACTACGTTTGATGCAAAAGGCGCCATCGGTCATATTCTTGACCCCCGCACCGGTCAGCCCGGCGCGCAATGGGCGCAGGTTAGTGTCACCGCAACCAGTGCCGCGCTGGCAGACGGGTTATCAACTGCATTTTGCCTGATGAGCACGGCTGAAATTAATGCAGCGGGGCGGGCCGGTGTGCTGGATATTTTGACATTTGCCTAGGGTCAGGATCTATTAGTCCCGCACTACCAGTTTTTCCCAGCAGCCTTAATTGTCGCCGTGTTCGCGTTCAAACTGAAGCTGGTTATAGCCGATGTTAAACAACCGGTTTTGTAACTCGATACCGGTTTGCAATTCTTCCAGATAAACGCGGGTTTCAAGACCGGAACGATCCTGAACGATCCATTCTCGCAGGGCCATCGGATCATTGTCGAAGATCATGATCATCGACCCGTTTTGCGGCTTTTCGGGGTCAAACAAAGTGACAAAACTGCGTCCGTCCTGTTGCTCGATGCGGCGCACAAATCTGGAATTTGTGACGTCTATATTGGCCATGGACAATAACGACAAAGGCGTTCGGTTTTGCGGATACCGCTGCGGTCCCGTATTGGATTTGGCGTCAAAAATAGCAATGGTGCGGCCACTGGCGATTACCAGCGAATAGGATGGTGCATCATATTCAAACCGCATTTGCCCGGGTTTTTTCAGATAGAACATGCCGTCAATGACGGTGCCATCTGCATTTTCCTGCCGAAACCGCGCCTGTGCGGTTGTCAGCCCTGAAAGATAGCTGTTCAACCCGTCAATTATCGGGTTCTGGGCAAAAACCCCGGTTGCGGGAATTAATGCAAGACAGGCGGCAGCGCCAATAAATTTTCTTCGGTTCATTGTTTTACCCTATCGGTTTCACCTTTGCTTGTCACATAAACCATGCTCACAATTTCGCGACACAGCATAAGGTATTATTGCGGCCCTTCGGGCACAAGAACCTCGCGACGGCCAACGTGGTTTGCAGGCGAAACTATGCCCATGTCTTCCATTTCCTCGACCAGCTTTGCGGCTTTGTTATAGCCGATCGAAAGCTTGCGCTGGATATAGGAAATTGAACATTTCCGGTCATTGGCAACAATCGCGATGGCCGTATCAAGCAAGGTGTTTTCATCGGTGCCGTTGCCCAGCCCCAATTTCAGGTCAAGCTGTGCGTCGGCCTCTGATCCGCCGCCCTCGACAACCGATGAAACATATTCGGGTTCACCTTGGGATTTGAGGAAATTGACAATTTCCTCGACTTCCTGATCGGAAACAAACGGCCCGTGCACGCGGGTTATGCGCCCACCACCGGCCATGAACAGCATATCGCCCTTGCCCAGCAATTGTTCGGCGCCCATTTCACCCAGCACCGTGCGGCTGTCGATTTTGCTGGTTACCTGAAACGAAATGCGGGTCGGAAAATTGGCCTTGATGGTGCCGGTAATCACATCCACAGATGGCCGCTGTGTGGCCATCACCAGATGAATGCCCGCTGCGCGCGCCATTTGCGCAAGCCGCTGGATGCAGGCCTCTATTTCTTTTCCCGCCACCATCATCAGGTCGGCCATTTCATCAACGATGATGACAATATAGGGCAGTTTTTCCAGCGTGTATTCTTGGGTTTCAAACACCGGATCGCCGGTTTCATCGTCAAATCCGGTTTGCACGGTGCGGGTGAATGCTTCGCCTTTTGCGATGGCTTCGGCCACGCGGCCATTAAACCCGTCGATATTGCGCACGTTCAGTTTTGACATCTTGCGATAGCGTTCCTCCATTTCCGCCACCGCCCATTTCAGGGCAACAACGGCTTTTTTGGGGTCGGTTACCACGGGGGATAACAGATGCGGAATGCCGTCATAAACCGACAGTTCCAGCATTTTGGGGTCAATCATGATCAGGCGGCAATCCTCGGGGGGCAGGGCATAAACCAGCGACAGAATCATGGTGTTGATGGCCACGGATTTACCCGAACCGGTGGTGCCGGCAATCAGCAAATGCGGCATGCGCGCAAGGTTCACCACCACGGGTTCACCACCGATATCTTTACCAAGCGCGAGGGGCAATTGATGGTTGCTATCACCAAATGCACGGGCCGAGAATATTTCGCGCAACAATACAGTTTCACGGTTTTCATTTGGCAGCTCTATGCCAATCACCGTGCGGCCCGGAATGGTCGAAACCCGTGCCGACAGGGCCGACATTGACCGCGCAATATCATCAGCCAAGCCAATCACGCGGCTGGCTTTTAGGCCAGGCGCCGGTTCCAGTTCATACATGGTAACCACAGGGCCGGGGCGCACACCGATGATTTCGCCCTTAACGCCGTAATCGTCCAGCACGGTTTCCAACATACGGGCATTGGCGTTCAGGGCATCCTCGGAGAGATGGTGGCGGATAATTTTTGTGGGGCTTTCCAGCAAGGAAAGCGGTGGCATTTCATAACCATCGCCGCCGGGTTCCAGACCAAGGGTTGGCTGTTCTTCGGCTTTGGCACGGCTGCTTTTTGCGGCGGGTTTGGTGCTGGGGTATTTCACCATTGGTTCCGCGGGTTTGGGGGCAATGCTTTGTTCTTTTGACTCGTTTTTGCGACTGACCCCGCCCAGAACCGGATATTCGGGCGGGCCGGGTTCTGGTGTGTCATCAATGACTTCGCTGTTAGAGCTATTGGCAATTCTTGCCATCAGAGGATCAGAAGTATCCGGTTTCGGGGAAGTGATTTCTTTTCGCAAACTGTTTAAACGATCGGAGAAACGCCCCTCGTTTGTTGATTTTTCAGCTTTTTCCGCCAGCTTTTGTTCGCGGCGTTTTTCGCTGGCGATTTTGGCTGCTGAAAGGCCGGATTTGCCAGCGGCACTAAGGCTGCTGCCCGCCGCAACCATCCCAGATCTGGCAGATCTAAACCCGACACTGCCCAGCCAACGGAAAATATCGGCTGACAGCGCGTAAATGCTAACCAGACCGGCCAAAAAATAATGACCGGCAATTTTTCTTTCGGGCCTGGAAACCCCCAGTGCAAACAGGCTGATCAGCACAAAAACAACCGCCAGAATCGCGGTCATGATTTTCAGATCGGCCCCAAGCGTAAAAGGCATGAACCCCAATAGAAATTGCAGGGCGCTATCGCCAAAAATACCGCCCAACCCATAAGCAAACCCCCAGCTGTCAAGCGGAGCATGGGCCGCCAGAAAGGTTGCGGATACAAAAATGGCGATTGGTGCAAAAACCATGCGTAACACTGCACGTTCCGCGCCTTGGTGCAGCATGAACCGCACCCCCCAGACCGCAAGAAAAACCGGTAATCCCCAGAATGCCCAGCCCAGTATCCGGTGCAGTGCATCCGATGAATAAGATCCCAACCGGCCCAGCAGGTTTGCTGTATCAGCCTCGGTTTTCACAAAAAACGACGGGTCGCTTTCCGTATGGGTCAATAATGCCAGAAAAAGCATAAGCCCGAAACCAAGCATCGCAAAGCCCAATGCCTCGCCACCGCGTTTTCGCAATAGTGCCTGAGATTTGGTTTCAGGTTTCTTGCGACGCGCCTTGCGCCTTGGTTTGCTTTTTGAAAATACTGCCATGCTCATCTTTTCAACCGTTCTGTTCCGATAACAGATAATCCCCGATCGCGGTCAACCCGCGTTCCAAATCAGGAAAATCTGCAACCAGTGCTACTCTGATATACTCAAAACCCGGATTGCCATTTGGCGTGTCCTGCGTCAAATACGCACCCGGCAACACTTTAACACCGCTATTCTGCCAAAGGTTCAGCGCGGCTTTTTCACCATTACCCGTCTTTAGCCACAAAAAAAACCCGGCCTCCGGTGAACGGTATTCTGGCACATTACCCAATATTCGGTCGGCCAGCGAGAATTTTTTTTGATAAAGCGCACGATTTTCAATTACATGGGTTTCATCGGCCCATGCAGCCGCTGCTGCTTTTTGCAGAGGCAACGGCAACGGCGCGCCGGTATAGCTGCGCAATTGCAGCAATTGCGCAATTGTTTCCGCCCCGCCCGCCACAAAACCGGACCGTAATCCGGGCAGGTTGGAGCGTTTGGAAAGCGAATGAAACGCCAAAACCCGTTCTGGGTCAATGCCCGTTTGTTGCACTGCCGTTAATATGCCCGCAGGGGGATCATCGCGGTAAATTTCGGAATAACATTCATCGGCAAATATCCTGAAATCATGCTTTTCCGCCAATGCCAGCAGGTTTTGCCAATATTCGGATGACGCCACCGCCCCTTGCGGATTGCTGGGGGAACACATGTAAACAACCGTGGTGCGGTTAAGGGTTTCGGTCGGCAAAGCATGGAAATCCGGCAAGAAACCATTGCTTTGTTCAGCATTTACATAGACCGGATCAGCCCCCGCTGCGCGGGCTGCAACCATATAACATTGATAAAACGGGTTGGGCAGCAAAACAGCCGGTTTCTGGCTGTTTTTGAGTTCAGGGGATAAGGCAAGGCAGGCATTAAACAACCCTTCGCGGGTGCCGTTCAGCGGCAAAACCTGCGTGTCTGCATCGATTTTTTTCAGGCTAAATCTGGATTCCAGCCAATGCGCGATGGCTGTGCGTAACTCTGGTGCGCCATTATTGGGGGGGTAAACATTAAAACCGTCAACATTTTCAGCGATAATCTGTGGCACAAAATCAGGGAATCTATGTTTGGGCTCACCAATAGACATCGCCACCACATCCCCCCCCGCCGGAAAAGGGGCAAGCAAGCTGCGCAAACGCGGAAACGCATATTCCGGCAAGGCCGAAAATCGTTGGGGGTTCTGCATATATGCCTCATTACAAAGGGTCTGAACGCCCTGTTTGCAGATAGTTTACCGCCAAATTCAGCGCAGGTCCATAGGGTTCATAGCCTAGCAGTCAGATGTAGGGTGCCTGGTCCCCACGCACCGCTCCATCGCAGCAGCCATTCGTAATAATTTGGCTTCCTCAAACGGGTTGCCCATGGCCATGATGCCGCAACCATCCGTGCCGGTTGGCAAGGTAATGGCACAAAGCCCCATCAGGTTGCCTATTCTGGTATTGCGCAATGCCAACAGGTTTTCGCTGATGAAATAATCCTCATCCTGCAACAGGCGTTCGCGATCGGGCGGCAAAATGGCCGAGGATGGAATTAAAACTGCATCAAACACCGCGGTCGCCGCAAGATATGTTTTGCGCAACGCATCCAGTTCTTGCCAGCCGCGCAGATATTCCACGGCTGAAAATTGCTGTCCTGCCTCGAATCTGGCTTTGATGGGCGGATACATTTTATCCGGCGCGGCCTCGATTGCCTTGCCCCATTGGGCATAGGCTTGCGCGGTATAAAGACAGGCCGAAAGCGGCATGGCCTGCGCCACAGCGGGGATTTTGATGCGGGTAATCTTGGCGCCTGCCCTTGCCAGTTTTTCCAGCGCTGCTTCAAAATCTGCCAAAGGCGCTTCGCGGCAGTCTTCCATGGCCACGGTTTCCAGCACCGCGAAATGCCGGCCATTTAGCATAGCATTGCCAAGATCAGGCGCGGCAACGCCTTGCATGGCAGCCAAAAGCAGCGCCGCATCCTCAACAGATCGGCATAACGGCCCGACCGTGTCAAACCTGCTGCAAAGCGGCACAACCCCCGAAAGCGAAAGCAAACCCGAGGTGGTTTTCAGCCCGACCAGATTATTCCAAACCGCCGGAATACGCACCGACCCGCCGGTATCAGAGCCAATCCCCGCCGCAGCCAAGCCAAACCCGACAGATGTTGCCGCGCCAGACGAAGACCCACCCGGCGCAAGATCAGGGTCATATACATTTGGCGGGGTTTGGGTGACAGGGTTCAGCCCAAGGCCGGAAAAGGCCAGCTCGGTCATGTGGGTTTTGCCAAGGCAGACCAGACCGGCGCGGGTGGCATTGGCCAGAACCCTTGCATCGCTATCAGGTATGCGGCCTTTCAGCAGGGCCGAGCCGGCCTCGGTAACCGTTCCCGCGGAATCATACAGGTCTTTCCAACTGATCGGCACCCCGTCCAGCGGCCCGCGCCGTGTGCCTTGTCTGGCGCGTTCACTGGCAGCCAAGGCCTCACCCCGAGCGCGGGTTTTTGTGGTTCGGGCATAGATTTTTTTGGTATGTTCATGGGCATCTATGGCATTAAAAAAGATCTCAACCAGATCAACCGGATCAATCTGCGCGGCGGCAATACCCCGCCCCAGATCAGCTGCTGTCATTGAAAGCCATGTTTTTCCCATACCCGTATCCTTTTGCCATTGGTAAAAACATTGCAAATCATCCGGCAAGGAATGTCCATCAAAATTATGCGCGGTGATTACCCTGATCTCGGCTTTGCCCGGTTGTTTCAACAACTTTTTGCATAGGCAGTTCTGTTTTAGGAATGCCGCGAACCCTTGGCTCATAATCCAAAACCTGAAATCTGCGCTCATTAACGCTGGGGTGGAGATAATCGGTTTTGGATGGCCCGAATTGCCGTGGTTCGCGGCGCATGAAATACCGGCTAAGGCCGGAATAACAGCCCTGTGCGGGGGCGCTGGCATCACACGGGAACTTTTCGCGCCAGTTCAAAGGTAAGGCTAAACCACATTCCTCGGCCCGTTCCAGCATCCAGACCAGCGGGATATTTGACAGGGGACGGGCCTTTGGCATTTTCAGGTTATGGCCGCCAATGTCGCTATGGGCACCCGGGAACCATGCCTGTTCAAGACGGCCATTCCAATCAGGGCGGCACCCCCATGGCACGGCCTTGAACGCGAAACGGTTTTCATCACAAGCCAATGCCTGAAAGGCGTTCTTGATGTTGGAGGAAAGGTTATGGTCATGAAATTCCGTGGCCATTGGCGCCAAGCGATTGATCAGCGGATAAGGCAGGCCCAGCATTTTAACCGTATCCCACACCCCGATCATTTCAATGCGAACCGGCTGGCGGTGCCCGTATTTGCTTTTGAAATCAAGGCCCTGAGAGGATAATGTATCTTCTTGGTAAAATCGCAATGCGCGATTAACCCGGCTAGAGGTCACCACATCATGCCGAAGCAGCCCCATTTCTGCGATCATCCCCGCGATGGAACGCACCGCATAAGCCCCGCGTGAGAACCCCAGCAGAAAAATTTTATCGCCGGGGCGATAGCGCTGGCTAAGGGTTTTATATCCCGACGCAATGGAATTATTGATCCCGAGGCCGGAAGCCACCGCGACCCATTTCAAAAACCCCTTGCCTTGCACCCCGGGATCATACCCCAAGGTCATATCGCGGCTGGCAGGCATTTTTGCCAGCAATTTATAAAACAGCCCCGCATTGGTTTCCTCACCCGGGGCAATACGGCTTAGCGTGCCGTCAACAATGAAAATATGAGTGCGCAAATCGCTGGCCTTTGAATGTTCGGGGGTGGTCTAGCAGAGTGTGGCGTGGCGCGCATTCACTTTTGCGGGAAAGGGGCATGGATAACGGAATGGTGGGTGCAAGCACCCACCCTATGTTTCTTTTAATACATCGGCTACATCACGTTCCGCAATCAAAATACAGGTGGTTGATGCCGCTGGTTTGGAGGATGCTCATCCTCAAAGGGTAAGGCAAAAATTGCCATAGTGCAAATGGGTCTTTGCTTTGCTAAACGCATTGGGTAAAACCGCGCAAAATCAGGATGTAGGGCAAGTGATGGAAAAGAAATTTGATGCAAGCGCCGCCGAGGCCGCGATTTACCAGCGTTGGGAAACCAGCGGCGCATTCAAGGCCGGTGCCAATGCCAAACCGGGCGCAGAAACATTTTCCATCATGATGCCACCGCCCAATGTGACGGGCAGCTTGCATATCGGCCACGCGTTTAACAGCACATTGCAAGACATCCTGATCCGCTGGAAACGCATGCAGGGGTTTGACACCCTGTGGCAGCCGGGCCAGGACCATGCGGGCATTGCCACGCAAATGGTGGTGGAACGTCAAATGGCCGAGGCAGGAGAGCCAAGCCGCAAGGAAATGAGCCGCGAGGCGTTTCTGGAAAAGGTATGGGCGTGGAAAGAGCAATCCGGCGATACCATCATCAACCAGCTAAAGCGTATCGGTGCGAGCTGTGACTGGTCGCGCAACCGGTTTACCATGGACGAAGGGTTCCACGACGCGGTGCTGAAGGTCTTTGTTGATATGTATAACAAAAGGCAGATTTACAAAGGCAACCGTCTGGTCAACTGGGACCCGAAATTTGAAACCGCGATCAGCGATCTTGAGGTCGAGAATATCGAGGTTGACGGCCATATGTGGCATTTCAAATATCCGCTGGCGGATGGCGAAACCTATGAATATGTGGAAAAAGACGAAGACGGCAATGTGACATTGCGCGAGACCCGCGATTATATCGCCATCGCCACAACCCGCCCCGAAACCATGCTGGGCGATGGCGCGGTTGCGGTGCATCCAAGTGATGCGCGGTATGCGCCCATTGTGGGCAAACAGGTGCATCTGCCGTTATGTGATCGGACCATTCCGATTATCACCGATGAATACCCCGACCCCGATTTTGGCTCGGGCGCGGTGAAAATCACCGGCGCGCATGATTTTAACGATTATGCGGTGGCGAAACGGAATGACATTCCGATGTATCCGCTAATGGATACCACCGCGCATATGGTTGACGGCGATATCGTGCCAAAGGCCTATCGCGGCATGGATCGTTTTGAGTGTCGCAAAGCTGTGGTGGCCGACATCACCGCGCTCGGCCTTGCTGTTATGGTGCCCGACCCGCAGGAAATGGTGGGTGAATCACCCACCCTACAAAACGATGACCGTAGGGTGGGTGGTTCCGCGCCAGCGGGTTCACCCACCACACCGCGCATGATCCCCTATGTCGAAAACAAAAAAATCATGCAGCCATTTGGCGACCGCTCAAAAGTAGTCATCGAGCCGATGCTGACCGACCAGTGGTATGTAGACACCAAACAAATCGTGCAACCCGCGATTGACGCGGTGAAATCCGGCGAAGTGA
>Ga0256839_1001411_pt1 | contig 29175 bp, 29 predicted proteins | sample 354166metaG_FD_185968 | JGI IMG/M metagenome (GOLD analysis project Ga0256839, IMG submission 185968) | Hydrothermal vent microbial communities from Mid Atlantic Ridge, Atlantic Ocean - 354-166 | ecosystem: Environmental > Aquatic > Marine > Hydrothermal vents | place: Atlantic Ocean: Mid... | reverse complement strand
TGCTCGGGACTGACCGCTTCGGCGGCGACCACCCGCTCGTGGTGAGCGAGGGCGACGACGGTGACGTCGTCCTCGAACCGGTCGGTATGGGTGTGGGCCGCCAGTGCGTCGAAAACCCGACGGCACAGGGTGGCGGCATCGTCCTCGCCGCTCTGGGCCAGTACCTGTTCCAGACGTTCGTAGCCGAACATTTCCCCGAGAGGGGATTCCGCTTCCACCAGGCCGTCGGTGAACAGGAACAACCGGGAACCAAGGGGCAGGTCCCATTCCAGCTCGGCGTTGCGGTAATCGGCTCCGGCTTCCTGTCCCAACGGTTGGGCGAAGGATTCCAGCGTCCGCCAGTCGCCGTCGGGTTCACGACAATAGGGAGGCGCATGACCGGCGCAGGCCAGCCGCAGGCGGCCGTTCTGGGCGTCCAGGACCAGGCAGGCCAGCGTCATGAACAGTGTCTGACGGCCGACGTCGGCGACGACTTCGTTGACGGCGGCGAGAATCTCCGCAGGCCGGTGGGTGCGGCGGTTCCTGAGCTGGAACACGGCGGCCTTGACCGCGCTGACCAGGCTGCCGGCCCCGACCCCGTGGCCGGTGACGTCGCCCACCAGGACGACGCTGTAACGGCCATCGACCTCGTAGTAATCGTAGTAGTCGCCCCCGACGGCGGAGGAGGTCCGCAGGACGGCGTGCCCCTCGATACCAGGCAGGGCGATTTCGGGCGGAGGCAGCATGGCCCGTTGCAGGCTGGCAGCGAGACGGATTTCCGTTTCCTGCTGACGCTGGAGCCGTTCCACTTGCTCCAGGGTGTGGCGCAGTTTTCGCTCGGCCTGTTTTCGCGCGGTGATATCGATACCGGTCAGCAGCAGCAACGGTCGTTCCCCCTGGATCAGAGCGTTGTGCCAGAACATGTTCAGCATCTCGCCGCTGCGAAGGAGGAAAGCGGTCTCCAGTTCACTCTCCAAGAGTTCGCCGCTGAGATAGCGCCGCAGCTGATCGCGGAACCGTTCCTGTTCCGGTTCAGGAATGAAGCGGTCGAAGAAGTTCTCGCCCGCAACCTCTTCCTGGGTCCAACCGCTTTCCTCCTGGCCGTACTGGTTGATCAGACGGATGACGCCGTTCTCGTCGGTGACGGCGATCAACGCCTGGGCGGTGTCCAACACGGTTTTGGTGAAATCCCGTTCCCGTTGCAACTGGGCGATGGTCTCCTCCAGGCGGGTGACCAGGGGTTTGAGGACCATCTGGGCCACGGCGACCAGTCCGGCCATCATGAGGACGTAGAGGATGGAAAACGTGGTCACGGCGTTGTCGAACACCGCCGAGCTTTCGTTTTCCACCAGCCAGGCGGCTCGCTCCAGATCGGGGCGCAGGCTTTCGATCCGGTCCAGGACGGCGCGGACTTTGGGGTCTTCCAGGTTCAGACGCCCGTCGGGCAAAGTTTTGACGGCGGTGATAAACTTACGGAAGCGGTGGTCCAGTTGGGCGGGGCCGTAGTACAGGGTTCGCAGTTCCGGTGAAAGCCGCCCGGGCGCGGTGACGAAGAACAGGTCCTTCTTGGGCAGGACCCGGTCGCCGGAAACCATCACCTCGTGGGCGTCCTGCAGCCGGTTGGCGGTGTCCAGCATCCGGGATCGCGTCCGGCGCAGGGTGTCCGGATCGTCGCTCTGGGCGAGTGTCAGGACGTCGGCGCGGATGGATTCGGTCAGATAGGCGATGTCGTCGGCCAGTTTCACCCGGCCGATGTTACCGCGCTGGCCGTCCAGACTGTTGCCGGTCACCAGGAACACGGCCGTGAGCATCACCCCGACCAGGATGAGACCGCTGGCGTAGTGGGTGCCCAGTAGGGAGCGGCCGTATCGCCAAAGACGTTCGAACGGGGAGGGGAACGAGTGCGTTCTCAAATGGGCAAGCGGTTCGGCTGCCATAGCGCATTACCTCCGGTGGTGCCAGTATGTCTCGCCGCGATTTTGATCTGGATCAAATTCGAGTATATTCAATGCTCTGAAGTCGAAACGTGATGGCTGTCACAGTTACGGAAGAATCCGGCCGCCGTTTCCAGCAGGTGGCGCTGATCGACGAATCCCGCTGCATCGGCTGTGCCCGCTGCCTGGAGGTGTGTCCGGTGGATGCCATCGTCGGGGCCCCCAATCTGATGCATACGGTCATCGCCGCCGAATGCATCGGTTGCCGATTGTGCCTGCCCCCCTGTCCGGTGGATTGCATCGAGATGGTGCCGACGCCGCCTTCGCTGCGGCCCGTTTCCAGAGCGGAGATCCTGGCCCGCGGCCAGCTGGCCAAGGCCCGTTACCGGGCCAGGCAAGCCCGGCTTAATCGGGAAGCGGAGCGGCGCCGGGCCAAATTGGCCCTGAAGAAAGCGGCCTTGTGCGGGAAGAAGGCATGAATCAGCAGAAGCGGCGCCGGATCTTCGAGCGCCTGGCCGAGGCGATCCCCAACCCCGCCACGGAGCTGAAATATCGGACTCCCTTCGAACTCTTGGTGGCGGTGGTGCTGTCGGCCCAGGCGACCGACAAAAGCGTCAACAAGGCGACCGCGGAATTGTTCCGGGTGGCCGACACCCCGGAGAAGATGCTGGCTCTGGGGGAGGCGGGGCTGAAACGCTACATCCGCCGTATCGGTCTGTACAACACCAAGGCGAGAAATCTGATCGCTCTGTGCCGGCAGTTGCTCGAGAAACACGGCGGTCGGGTTCCCCGCAGCCGTAGGGACTTGGAGGCGCTGCCCGGGGTGGGGCGCAAGACCGCCAACGTCATTCTCAACACCGCCTTCGGCGAGCCCACCATCGCCGTGGACACCCATATCTTTCGGGTCTGCAACCGTACCGGTCTGGCGCCCGGGAAGACCGTGCGGCAGGTCGAGGAAAAACTGGAACGATACACGCCGGAGGAATTCAAGAAAGACGCCCACCACCTCCTGATTCTCCATGGGCGTTATGTCTGTACGGCCAGAAATCCCAAATGCGAGCGCTGCGTCATCCGTGATCTGTGCGAATATCCCCGGAAAAAACCGGTTTCCGGCCGGGCACAGGGGAGGTCGCAGGTCGCCGGTTGAGTCTGTTATGATTTTGGTTGCCTTTACCGCTTGCGGGCGGTGATCGGCACGATAATCAAAAAAGCGACATCAAATTCACGAGAGGAGAACCGTCATGGCCCGTTTGGAAACCCCTGTCTGTGAGTTCGGCAAGCCTTGCCCCGATTTTTCCCTGCCCGGTGTCGACGGCGGGATTTGGACCCGGGATCGATGCCGCGGCCCCAACGGCCTGCTGGTCATGTTCATCTGTAACCACTGCCCCTACGTTCAGGCGGTGCTGGACCACATCGTCCGTGATTGCCGGGAGCTGGCCAGATACGGCATCGGCTGCGTCGCCGTCAATCCCAACGACCCGGAGCAATATCCGGAAGATTCGTTCGACAACATGAGAAAACTGGCGGAGGAAAAACACTTCCCCTTCCCTTACCTGATGGACGAAACCCAGGAGGTCGCCAAGGCGTTCGGCGCGGTCTGCACCCCGGATTTCTTCGGTTACAACGCCAATCTGCAGTTGCAGTACCGCGGGCGGATCGTCGAGGGAGGCAGGAATCCGGCTGCCGACGCCCGCCGAGAACTGTTCGAGGCCATGAAGCGGATCGCCATCACCGGCGTCGGTCCCAGGGAGCAGTATCCCAGCATGGGCTGCTCCATCAAGTGGAAGCAGGAACGGCCTGAAGAGACCGAAGCGGCTCAGCAACAGGAGAGCGTTTGATTCTGATTAAACCGTAAGGAGGGAACATGACCATCAAAAAGATGACCGATCTCGATCTCCGGGGAAAGCGGGTTCTGATCCGGGCCGATCTCAACGTGCCGATCCAGAACGGTGAGGTCACCTCCGACACCCGGATCCGCGCCAGTGTGCCGACGATTCGGCAAGCCCTGGACCAGGGGGCCGCCTGCGTGATGGTCATGTCCCATCTGGGTCGGCCCAAGGAAGGGGAATACGATGAGCGATACTCCCTGGCGCCGGTGGCCGATCGCCTGGCGCAGCTGCTCGGACGCCCGGTGCGCCTGGTTCGGGACTGGATCGACGGGGTCGACTGTCGGTCGGGCGAGGTTCTGGTGTTGGAAAACGTGCGCTTCCTCCCCGGCGAGAAGGCCAACGACCCGGAACTGGGGAAGAAGATGGCCGCCCTGTGCGACGTTTTCGTCATGGACGCCTTCGGCACCGCCCACCGGGCCCAGGCTTCCACCCATGCGGTGGCCCGGTTCGCCCCGCAGGTCTGTGCCGGTCTGTTGCTGGCCCGGGAGCTGGAGGCCCTGTCCAGGGCGCTGGAGGATCCCCGCCGTCCCCTGCTGGCCATCGTGGGCGGTTCCAAGGTCTCCACCAAGCTGACGGTGTTGGAAACTTTGACCCGGAAGGTGGATCGATTGATCGTGGGCGGCGGTATCGCCAACACGTTCATCGCCGCGGCAGGGTATCCGGTGGGCAAATCCCTCTACGAACCCGATCTGGTGCCGGAGGCCAAGCGGTTGATGGAACAGGCCGAGGCCCGCGGCGCCGAGATTCCCATACCGGTCGACGTGGTGGTGGCCCAGGAATTTTCCGAAACCGCCGAGGCGGCGGTAAAACCGGTGGACCAGGTGGGCGAGGACGACATGATTCTGGACATCGGTCCGGAGACCGCCGAACAGTATGCTGACAAGATCCTTCAGGCCGGCACCATTGTGTGGAATGGACCGGTGGGCGTGTTCGAGATCGAACAGTTCAGTCACGGCACCCGGCGCATCGCCGAGGCCATCGCCGCCAGTCCGGCGTTCTCCATCGCCGGCGGTGGCGACACCTTGGCCGCCATCGAAAAGTTCGGGGTGGGGGACCGCATTTCCTACCAGTCCACCGGCGGCGGTGCGTTCCTGGAATTCCTGGAGGGCAAGAAACTGCCGGCGGTGGAAATTTTGGAACAGCGGGATTGTTGAATTGCTTTTTTGCAACAATTCTGCTATATGATTACAACAGAAGTTCTTTGATAGCAACCGACCGAAGGAGCCGCCATGGCGCGTATCACCGTTGAAGACTGCCTGGAACACGTCGACAACCGCTTCGAACTAGTGTTGCTGGCCACCAAGCGGGCCCGTCAACTGCTGGCCGGGGCCGAGCCCCTGGTGGAGTGGGGCGATGACAAGGCGACCGTCGTGGCGTTGCGGGAAATCGCCGCCGGCAAGCTGGACATCGACAAGCTCCGCGAAGTCGACATGGATGGCGGCGTGGCGCCGATCCGGGAGACAGCGCCGCAGCCGCAAATGATCTAGCTGGAGAATTTCCATGGCAGAGCCGGCCCTGCAACTACATCGGCCCCAGGATCACCTGGCCGAGAATCTGTTGACGGTCGTGGCCGGCTATCTGGAACCCCGCCAGGTCGCGATGGTGCGTCAGGCGATCGATTTTGCCGACGCGGCCCATGCAGACCAGTTCCGTCTCAGCGGTGAGCCGTACATCTGCCATCCTTTGGAGGTGGCCCTGATCCTGGCGGAGCAGATGCGCATGGACTGCGCCGGGATCGTCGCAGCCGTACTCCACGACGTCATCGAGGACACGCCGGTCACCAAGGCCCAGCTTGCCGAGCTGTTCGGCGGGGAGGTGGCGGAACTGGTGGACGGGGTCACCAAATTGACCCAGCTGGACTGCAAATCGAAGCAGGAGGTCCAGGCCGAATCCCTGCGCAAGATGATTCTGGCCATGGCCAAGGATTTGCGCGTCATCCTGGTCAAGCTCGCCGACCGGCTCCACAACATGCGCACCCTGGGTCCCATGGCACCGCCGAGGCGCCGCCGCTTCGCCCGGGAGACCTTGGACATCTACGCTCCCCTGGCCAACCGTCTGGGGATGCACCGGATCCGCCTGGAATTGGAGGAATTGGCCATGAAGGCCATGTATCCGATGCGCTATCGGGTACTGCGGCAGGCGGTCAGGCGGGCGCGGGGCAATCGTAGGGAAGTGATCGGCACCATCGAGGCCAGCTTCCGCCAGCGTTTGATGGAGGCCGGGATCGATTGCGAAATCCAGGGGCGCGAGAAGCACATCTTCAGCATCTACAAGAAGATGTGCGCCAAGGGCCTGTCCTTCAACCAGGTCTACGACGTCTATGCGGTGCGCATCATCACGGATGGCGTCGATGCCTGCTATCGGGCTCTGGGTGTGGTCCACAATCTCTACAAGCCCGTTCCCGGCCGTTTCAAGGATTACATCGCCCTGCCCAAGGACAACGGCTATCAATCCCTGCATACCGTGGTGGTGGGTCCCTACGGCGTTCCGGTGGAGGTGCAGATCCGGACCCGGGACATGCACCGGATCGCCGAGAACGGCATCGCCGCCCATTGGCTTTACAAGAAGGAGATCGACGACAGCGCCAAGGCGCGCGCTTACGCCTGGATCAAGGAATTCATCGAGCATCAGCAGGGGGAAAGAGGGTCGCTGGAATTCCTCGACAATCTCAAAGTCGATCTGTTTCCAACGGAGATCTACGTCTTCACCCCCCAAGGGGACATCGTCAAGTTGCCCTACGGTGCCACCGCCCTGGATTTCGCCTACGCCGTCCATACCGAGGTGGGCAACACCTGCGTGGCGGCTAGGATCGACGGGCAGTTGGCTCCCCTGCATACCCTGCTGGCCAACGGTCAGACCGTCGAGGCGGTGACCCAGAAATGGGCCCGTCCCAATCCCAGTTGGCTCAACTACGTGGTCACCGCGAAGGCCCGGACCGCCATCCGCAGCTACCTGCGTAACCTCAAGACCCGCGAAGCCGTCGCCCTGGGACGGCGGATGCTGGAAGCGGAGCTGGAAAAGCTGGGGTTGTCCCTGGAAAGGATTCCTTCCCAGCAGCTCCAGGCCAAGCTGCAGGCCATCGGCTGCAAGGATCTGCCCTCCCTGTTCGAAGAAATCGGTCTTGGGAACCGGATGGCGTTGCTGGTGGCCCGACAACTGGCCGCCGAAGGGGAGGGGGTCGACGTGGCCCTGGAGGAAAGCGGCACGGGGACGCCTCTGGTCATCAAGGGCACCGAGGGCATGGTGGTCAGCCTGGCGCGCTGCTGTCGTCCGATTCCCGGCGACGCCATCATCGGGTTTTTCAATCCGGGGAAAGGACTGGTGGTGCATCGGAGCGGTTGCAAGAACGCCCTGGAGTTCCGGAAAAAACAGGTCACCTGGGTGCCGGCGGAGTGGGATCGGCGGGTCGATGGGGAGTTTCCCGTCGATCTGCGGGTGGTGTTGCTCGACCGGCGTGGCACCCTGGCGCGGGTGGCCGCCACCATCGCCGACGAAGGGGCCAACATCGAGAATTTCCAGATCACCCAGCAGGACAGTCACACCAGTACCGACCTGATCACCCTCACGGTTCGTGACCGTGTCCATCTGGCCCGTATCATCCGCAGGCTGCGCAAGTTGCCCGTGGTGTTGCGCATTCAACGGACCCGATCGTAGATTTAGATGGCAGCCGCCGCTGCCCCGTCCTTTCCGCCGGTTACCGTGCTCAATGGGGTGGGTCCCGCGCTGGCCGCCCGGCTGCAGCGCCTGGACGTTTACGACGTGCGGGATTTGCTGCTGCACGCTCCGCTGCGTTACGAGGACCGATCCACTCTCACACCGATCGCGGCCGCCCGACCCGGCGCCAAGGTGCTGATCGAGGGCGAGGTCGTGCTGGCGGATATCACCGGCAGGCGCCGGCCGGTACTGGTCGCTTGCCTGCGGGACGGCAGCGGTGTGATCGAACTGCGTTTTTTCAACTTCACCCCCACCCTGCGCAACCGGCTGGTGCCCGGCAGTCGCTGGCGCTGCTACGGGGAAGTCAGAGCCGCTTCCCACGGGCGGGAAATGATCCATCCGGAGTTGGAGCCGGCCGGGGGGGACATGGCCGGGATCCTGCCGGTGTATCCGGCGACGGCCGGATTGAGCCAGCGTACCCTGCGGCGCCTGGTTCAGCAGGCCCTGGCGCTGTTGGCCGACGAGCCCGACTGGTTGCCGGCTTTGCCGCACCGCTGTCTGCCGGCGGAAATCGACATGTCCCTACCCCAGGCGCTGGCGGCGTTGCATCGTCCCCCCTCCGAACCGGCGGAAGAGACACCGCCGTGGCAGCGACGCCTGGCCTTCGAGGAACTCTTGGCCCATCAATTGGCCTTCGGGCGGCAGAACCGCCTGCGTGCCCAGGGCAAGGCGCCGCCGTTTCTGGCGAATCCGGAACTGTTGGAGCGCTTCTTCGAACGCCTTCCCTTTCGCCTGACCCAGGCACAGCGGCGGGCGTTCCAGGAAATCCAGCAGGACCTGGCGTCCCGGCGTCCGATGGGGCGCCTGCTGCAGGGGGATGTCGGTTCCGGCAAGACCGTCGTCGCCGCCCTGGCGGCGTTGTGCGCCTGGGGCGGCGGTTGGCAGTGCGCCCTCATGGCGCCGACGGAGCTGCTCGCCGAACAGCACCACGATACCTGGAAGGGCTGGCTCGAACCGCTCGGTGTCCGGCTGGGGCTGCTGACCGGCCGGGACGGCGCCGGGCGCGGCAGAATCCTCGAGGCGCTGGCGGCGGGGGAGATCGACGTCGTCATCGGGACCCACGCCCTGTTCCAGAAGGACGTCGCTTTCGCCCGGCTGGGATTGGTGATCGTGGACGAACAGCATCGTTTCGGCGTCGATCAGCGCCTGGCGCTCAAGGCCAAAGCCGAGGGTTGGACGCCCCATTATCTGGTCATGACCGCCACTCCGATCCCCCGAACCCTGGCGATGCTGCGCTACGGCGATCTGGAACTGTCGGTCATCGACGAATTGCCGCCGGGGCGGAAGCCGGTGGAAACCCGGGTCATGAGCGACGCCCGTCGTTCCGAACTCATCGCCCGTCTGCGCGACTGGATCGGCCGCGGCCGTCAGGTCTATTGGGTCTGTACCTTGATCGAGTCGTCCGATTCCCTCGCGGCCGAGGATGCGGAGGAGACGGCCCGGCGTCTGGCGGCGGAACTGCCCGGGATCCGTATCGGTCTGGTGCACGGTCGCATGAAGGGCAGCGCCAAGGAGGCGGTGATGGCGGCGTTCAAGGCGGGGGAGATCGACCTGCTGGTGGCGACCACGGTCATCGAGGTGGGGGTGGACGTTCCCAATGCCGGTCTGATGGTCATCGAGAACGCCGAGCGCCTGGGCCTGGCGCAGTTGCATCAATTGCGGGGCCGGGTGGGGCGCGGGCCCGGACAGAGTTATTGCATCCTGCTGTACCGTCCACCCCTGAGCACCATGGCGCGCCGGCGTCTGGACTATCTGCGCCGCTGTCACGACGGGTTTCAGCTGGCGGAAAAGGATCTGGAACTGCGCGGTCCCGGCGAGGTCCTGGGGACTCGTCAAAGCGGGGCGCTGCGGTTTAAAATGGCCGATCCGGTGCGGGACCGGGCGCTTCTGCCCCAGGTCCGGGAAGCGGCGCGATGGGTGGAGCGCGAGGCGCCGGAGCACATTCCCCGCTTGCTCGATTTCTGGCTGTCGCGGGGGGACCGTTACGCCGATGTTTGACGTTCGCTGAAAGACCTTGACCGTCCGTAGCCACAGCCGTTTGCTCACCGAGGACCTCGACTGGTTCTCGCCCCGTCATCCCCGGGCCCGTGAGATCCCGCCCCGGATCCGCGACTGGCTTTCCGAAACCGGCTCTTTGACCGCGCGTCTGGAGGCCGTCACCGGAAATGTCCGGGTGCAGGTTCTGTATCAGGGTTCCGGACGTGCCTTCGCCAGCGAAACCCGGTGGCTGCGATTGCCGCGAGACCGGTGTCTGTGGGTCAGGGAGGTGATTCTGGCAAGCCGTCATGGTCCCCTGGTGGCGGCGAGAACCGTCGCTCCCGGAGAAACCCTGCGGGGACGGGGGGCCGGTTTCGCGCGCCTGGGAGCTCGGCCGCTGGGGGCGCTGCTGTTCAGCCATCCGGCCGTCGAGCGCGGTGACAGCCAGTGGGTCCGGCTGGCGCCGTCCGCCTGGCGGATGTCCCCGGCGGAAGCGCCGCTCTGGGGAAGGCGGACCCTGTACTATGTCGATGCCGCCCCTCTGTTGGTCAGCGAGTTCTTCCTTCCATCCCTGTTTCACTTCGCACGCCATGACGAATCGTCGCTGGGCTGATCGTCTCAAGCAGTATTGGTACCTGATGCGGTTTCACCGTCCCATCGGGATTTTCCTGCTGCTGTGGCCCACCCTGTGGGCCCTGTGGATCGCGGGAGGAGGGGAGCCGGATGCCGGGACCGTGACCGTCTTCGTCGTCGGCGTGGTCCTGATGCGGGCGGCCGGCTGCGTCATCAATGATTTTGCCGACCGCAACTTCGACCCCCATGTGGCTCGCACCCGGGATCGTCCCCTCGCCAGCGGTCGGGTCAAGCCCGTCGAGGCCCTGGTTCTGTTCGCCGTGTTGTGCACCCTGGCTTTCGTACTGGTGTTGCAGTTGAACCGGTTGACGATCGCCCTGTCCGCGGTCGCGGTCTTTCTCGCCGCCTCCTACCCGTTCATGAAGCGCTTTACCCATCTGCCCCAGGCTTATCTGGGCCTGGCGTTCGGCTGGGCGGTACCGATGGCCTTCGCCGCCCAACTGGGCACGATTCCGCCCCTGGCCTGGTGGCTGTTGCTGGCCACGGTGCTGTGGGCCCTGGCCTATGACACCATGTACGCCATGGTGGACCGGGAGGACGATCTCAAGATCGGGGTCAAATCCAGTGCCATTCTGTTCGGCCGCCACGACCGGTTGATCATCGGGATCATTCAGCTGGCCATGTTGCTGGTGATGGTCCGGGTGGGGATCCTGGCGCACCTGCAGGGCTGGTACTGGTTGGGGCTGGCGGCCGCCGCCGCGCTGTCCATTTATCAGCAATACCTGATTCGTGACCGCCAACCCCAGGGCTGTTTCCAGGCCTTCCTCAACAATCACTGGCTGGGCCTGGTGATCTTTCTAGGGATCCTGCTCGATTACCGGCTGTGACCGTGGTTGCGAAAATGCCACCAGCAGTAACCCACGCTGGCGGTCACGGTGGTCAGCAGGCTCCCGGCCAGGATGATTTCGACGCTGGACATAGCCGTTTCCTCCGAAAGAAGTGGGTGACGGAAACAAGTGTGGTCCAGAACCACGCTGGCGACTGTGACCGGTGCCCCAGTTTCCGAAGCAGACGGCAGCGGGCGAATCCCCGGTTCGGCCGCTCAGGCGCGTGCCAGCACCCAGACCGTCACCCGGCCGGCGCCGGCCCGTTTCAGGGCTTCGGCGACTCCCCGCACCGTGGCGCCGGTGGTCATGACGTCGTCGATGACAGCGACGCTCAATCCCTGGGCGGCCTTCGTGGCGGCGAAGGCCCCGTGCAGGTTGCGGTGTCGTTCCCGGGCGTTCAGATGGCGCTGCGGCGGGGTGGCGCGGGTGCGGCGGCACAGTTCCGGACGCAGCGGGATGCGGTGGTAGGCGGCGACGAAACGGGCGATTTCCAGCGACTGGTTGAATCCCCGTTGCCGGTACCGGGTTGGGTGCAGCGGCACCGGTACGAGGCAGTCGGGGCGTTCCCAATCTGCCGTCCGTCGCGCCATCAGTTCCCCCAGCAGGCGCATGCTCGCCCGGTAGCCGCGGAATTTGAGGGCGGCGATGAGGCCGCTGACCGGCGGGTGGAAATGCCACAGCGCCCGGCAGGCTTCGAAGGGCGGCGGATGCTTGAGACAGGCGCCGCATGATGCGCCCCGGACCGGTAGCGGTCGGGCGCAGCGGGGGCAGGCGTGGGTCAGCCAGGGCAGTGTCCGCAGGCAATCCCGGCAGAGATCGAGCGACCCGTAGCCCGGAGCCTCGCACAGGAGGCAGGTGGGCGGGAAGAGCAGGGTCTGCACAAAATTTATGCAATCGTGAACTTTCGCCACGCGCTTCGGGTTGACAGCCGCCAGAATTCCTCTACCATCGCACGTTTGAGTGTAGCGACAGGAGCGAGAGATGGTGGTTTCCCCGGCCCGACGGCATGCGAAGGACGAAGTGCGGCACGACTGGTCCAAGGCGGAGATTCTGGCGCTGTTCGCCTTGCCGTTCAACGATTTGCTGTTTCAGGCCCAGACGGTGCATCGGCGCCATTTCGACGCCAACGAAATTCAGGTGAGCACCTTGCTGTCCATCAAGACCGGCGGTTGTCCCGAGGATTGCGCCTATTGCCCCCAGAGCGGCCGCTACGACACCGGACTGGAGCGGAGCGGACTGATGCCGGTGGAAGAAGTGGTCGCGGCGGCCCGGGCCGCCAAGGCCAAGGGAGCTACCCGTTTTTGCATGGGGGCGGCGTGGCGGGCCCCCCGGGACCGGGATGTCGAACAGGTGGCGCGAATGGTGACGGCGGTCAAGGCGCTGGGTCTGGAAACCTGCATGACCCTGGGAATGCTCACCGCCGATCAGGCCCAGCGTCTCGCGGAGGCCGGTCTCGATTATTACAACCACAACCTCGACACCTCGCCGGAATATTACCCCCGGATCATCAGCACCCGGACCTACGAGGACCGGCTCCGCACCCTGGAGCACGTCCGCGAAGCGGGCATCGCCGTCTGTTGCGGCGGTATCGTCGGCATGGGCGAAGACCGGGACGACCGGGCCGGCCTGTTGCAGCAACTGGCCAATCTGCCCAGACATCCCGAAAGCGTCCCCATCAATCTATTGGTCCAGGTGGAGGGCACGCCGTTGCATGGCAGCGATCGCCTCGACCCCTTCGAGTTCGTTCGCACGGTTGCCGTGGCCCGGGTGTTGATGCCCGCTTCCCGGATACGGTTGTCGGCGGGGCGGACGGAAATGAGCGACGAACTTCAAGCGCTTTGTTTCCTGGCGGGCGCCAATTCGGTCTTCTACGGCGACCGGCTGTTGACCACCGACAATCCGGAAGCCGATGCCGACCGGCGCCTGTTCGACCGTTTGGGGCTCCGCATCGCCGGTGAACGCCACTGATCTGGAATCCTGGCTCCGGCAGCGCCGCGCTCAGGGCCTTTACCGCCACCGGGAGGTGGTGGAAGGCCCCCAGGGGGCGGAGGTGGTGGTGGAAGGCCGGCGCCTGGTCAATTTTTGCAGCAACGATTATCTGGGTTTGGCCAATCATCCGGACGTCGTCCTGGCCTGGCAACGGGGGGCGGAGCGGTACGGCGTCGGCAGCGGCGCATCCCATCTGATCTGCGGCCACCTGCGCCCCCACCATCAGCTCGAGGAAGAATTGGCGGAATTCACCGGCCGGGAGCGCGCCCTGCTGTTTTCCACCGGTTATCAGGCCAACCTGGGGGTGATCTCGGCGTTGACCGAACCGGGGGACCGGGTGTACCAAGACCGCCTCAATCATGCCTCCCTGCTCGACGGTGCCCGCCTCGCCGGGGCCCGTTTGCGCCGTTATCCCCACGGCGACACCGCCGTCCTGTCCCGCTGGCTGGCGCGTCAGCCGGCCGCCCTGATCGCCACCGACGGCGTGTTCAGCATGGACGGCGATCTGGCGCCGCTGCCCCGCTTGGCCGAGCTGGCCAAGGCTCACCGTGCCTGGCTCCATGTGGACGATGCCCACGGTTTCGGCGTCCTCGGACCCGACGGGAGTGGCACGGTGGCCCATTACCGGTTGGATCAGGAACAGGTTCCCGTCCTGATGGCGACCCTGGGGAAGGCGGTGGGGGTCTTCGGCGCCTTCGTCGCCGGCGATCGGGCCTTGATCGAGACCCTGATCCAGAAGACACGCACCTATATCTATACCACCGCTCTGCCGCCGGCGGCGGCCCAGGCGGTTCGTGCCAGTCTCGGGCTCATCCGCCGCCAGAGTTGGCGCCGGGAATACCTGAAGCATTTGATCGAGCGCTTCCGCCAGGGCGCCCGCGAGCTGAACCTGCCGCTGCTGCCCTCCGCCACCCCGGTTCAGCCCCTGGTGGTGGGGGACAGTCAGGCGGCGGTGACGTTGGCCCGGAAACTGCGGGCGCAGGGATTCTGGGTGGCGCCCATTCGGCCGCCCACGGTTCCCCGAGGGAGCGCCCGCCTGCGCATCACGCTCACCGCCGATCACCGGGAAGAGCAGGTCGAGCGGTTGTTGACCGCCCTGGCCCGATGTCTGGTTTAGTGGTACGTACCACGGGTTCGGGGCCGCCCCTGGTGATGGTGCCGGGCTGGGGGATGCACAGCGGGGTGTGGGGGGAATTCGCCCAGGCTCTGGCCCGCCATTTCACCCTCGTGCGGGTAGAGCTACCCGGTCACGGCGCTGCGCCGGCCCTTCGTTCCTGGAATCTGGCCGATTTGGCCGAGGAACTGACGCTACTGGAGCGCGAGGCCTTCTGGCTGGGCTGGTCCCTGGGAGGGCAGGTGCTCATGGCGATGGCCGGCCGCCGGCCGGAACGAGTGCGGGGGCTGGTTTTGCTGGCTGCCAATCCCCGCTTCGTCGCCGCCGATGACTGGCCCGGGATGGATCCGCGGCTCTTCGAGGTCTTTCGGCGGCAGTTGCGCGAGGATCCAACCACGACCCTGAGGCGTTTCCTCGGCCTGATCACCCAGGGGGTCCCCCGTCCGGTGGCCAGAAAAGTCCGTCAACTGTGGCAGAGCGTTCCGTCCCCGGCGCCGGCCGACTTGTGCCGGGGGCTGGATCTGCTGGCCCGGCTCGATTTGCGTCCCAGTCTGAGGGAAGTCCGCTGTCCGGTGGTGATCGTCGGCGGCGAGGGGGACGCCCTGGTGCCGCCGGAGGCCCTGCGGCGCTCGGCGGCACTTTTCCCCGAAGCCCACCTCACCATGGTCGTGGCGGGGGGGCACGTTCCCTTTCTGGTCGAAGCCGCCTCGTTGGCGGACCAAATCCGGACGGCCTTTTTATGAGTCTGGACAAACGCTGGCTGCGTCGTTCGTTTTCGGCGGCCGCCGCCGACTACGATCGCCTGGCCGTGCTGCAGCGCCGCATCGGCGAGCGGTTATTGACCGGGTTGCCCCGGCTCCTCCCGGCCGGAGCGCTGGTCGATGTCGGTGCCGGGACCGGCTGGTGTGCAGCGCGGCTCCGGTACCGTTATCCCGGCGCCGCCGTCCTGTTGGTCGATATCGCCGAGGCCATGCTGCACCAGGCCAGGAAACGCCTGAAGGACGAGGCGGTCTATCTTGTGGCCGATGCCGAACGCCTGCCGCTGGCGGATGGCAGTGCCGCCCTGATCGTCAGCAATCTGGCCCTGCAGTGGTGTCCCGATCCCCGCCGGGCCGTCGAAGCGATGGCACGGGCACTGCGTCCCGGGGGCCGGTTGCTGTTGTCCACTTTCGCCGCCGGTACCTTGGCCGAGTTGCGTCAGGCTTGGGCCCGGGTGGATCGTTACAGCCACGTCAACGAATTCCTTGCGGTGCCTGCCTTGGAGGGACTGCTCCGGGAAGCGGGGTTCCGCACCTGGCAGGTCGACGCCGAGACCCTCAGATGCCGTTATCCCTCCCTCGCGGCCCTGTTTCGGGAACTCAAAGGGATCGGGGCCCACAACGTCACCCGTGACCGTCCCCGCCATCTCCTGGGAAAAGGGCGTCTGCGCCGCCTGGAAGCCGCTTATCCCCGGGAAAACGGGGCGGTGGTCGCCAGCTTTGTTCCCGCCTATGTCATCGCCGTCAAGTGACGGCGGGCGGACGGGCCGGTGATCGTTTTGCGCTCCGCGCGGATCCACACCAGGAAAACCACGGCCGTACCCACGACGCCCATCATCGCTCCCGGACCCCAGATCAGGATCCCGCCCAACTGCTGATCCAGCAGGCGGTCGATGTGCCAGCGCCCGCCCAGGACGTCGTAGACCTGATACAGGGGAAACTTGCTCAGAGTGATGAAGGCGCCCAGGAGGGTGTTGGGGACGGTGACGATCCACAGGACGATGAGGCGGAGGCCATAGGAGAGCCGGGCCTGTTTTCCCCGGGGGTCGGCGATCAGCCACCAGAAGAAGAATCCGGTGACGATCATGCTCAGATGCATCAGATCGTGCAGCCAAGGTTCCAGAACGGCGCGGTCGTGCCAGGGGGGGATCTGCCAGACGACCAGGGTGGCGATGAACAGCACCGGGGCCACCAGGGGATGGCTCAGGAAACGGTACAGGGCCTGGACGGTTCCGCTGCGGATCGAGGGGGCCAGCAGGAAATGGCGCACCGGTCCGGGCAAGCCTTGGATCAGGGGCGCCAGCGGCATTCCCAGGATGACCAGCAAGGGTCCGAAGACCCGCAGTAGCAGGTGTTCGATCTGATGCACGAACAGAAAATGGTCGGACAAAAATTCGACGGGCGATTGGAGTGCGATCAGGAAACACAGCATTCCCGAAACGAAAGCGAGGGTTTGCCCGGTGACGACGCGCCGTCCCTGCCGGTAACGGCGCCACCAGCCCCGATAATAGACGATCAGGGTGATCAGCCAGGGGAGGGCGATGGACGGGGTCCACTGCCAGGCCTGCCACGGATTTTCCGCGCCGGAGACGCCGTGGGCCGCTGTGGTGAGCGGCAGAAGCGCCAGTGATAGGAAAAGCTCCGGTTTTATTCGCTTCGGGGACGAAAAACGGTTGGTCTGCTTGAGCATGAGGATTCCATAAGGTACATTAAAAAAGATTTAAATTGGGGGTTTCGGCGTCGATGATCCAACGGCAGTCCCTCGGTCACGGCGGTGAATACCGCCTGGTCCTGCGGCCGAACGCGTCGTTGACTCCCGGCCAGGCCAGGCTTCTGGTGGGATTGCTCGGTTTGATGATGGCGGTCATCGGATTTGGGTTTGCCGCGGTGGGTGCCTGGTTGGTGCTGCCGTTTTCCGGCGGGGAGTTATTGTTGCTCATCTACGCGCTGAGTTGTAGTATGCGCTGGAGTGCTGCTCGCGAGGTGATCACCATCGGTCAGGATAAGGTGTTCATCGAAAAGGGGGTGGAAGGAGAGCAGCGCTACCAATTTCCGCGCGCCTGGCTCCAGATCGACTGGCGTCCGGGACCGATGCCGCAGCTGCTGGTCGGCTCCCATGGCAAGTGGGTGGAGGTCGGCACCTTCCTGGGGGAAGAAGAGAAGCGGGCCCTGGCAAGAACATTACAACAAGCCCGCAGCCTGGAATTCTAAACTCGTTTCCGTGGTTGCAAAACTTGAGGGGAGTGTTCCGTGATTTTACATAATCTCAAGCGGTTGTTTGTCTTTTTGGTTCTGGTTTCGTTGGGGGAAGCGGCCCGGGCCGACTATGCCGTGAACATTCCGGTGGGTCCGACGGAAACCAGCCGGCTGATCTACGGCTTCCACATGTACGCCATCTGGGTGTGTGTCGGCATCGCCGTGGTGGTATTCGGGGTGATGTTCTATTCCATCATCCATCACCGCAAGTCCAAGAACCCCGTTCCTGCCACCTTCCACGAGAACACCACCCTGGAGATCGTCTGGACGGTGATCCCGGTGTTGATTCTGATCGGTCTGGCGGTACCCGCCACCAAGGCGCTGATCAAGATCGAGGATACCAGCGGCGTGGAAATGACGATCAAAGTCACCGGTTATCAGTGGAAGTGGCACTACGAATATCCGGAAGAGGGAATCCAGTTCTTCAGTAGCCTGGACGAAGCCAGCAACCGGGCCCGGCAGTTGGGTTCCGGCATCGACCCGGAGACCGTCCCCCATTACCTGCTCGAAGTGGACCATCCGCTGGTCGTTCCTGTCAATACCAAGATCCGCTTTCTGATCACCGCTGCCGATGTCATTCATGCCTGGTGGGTGCCGGCGTTCGGCTGGAAGAAAGACGCCATTCCGGGCTTCATGAACGCCGCCTGGGTCGAGATCGAAAAACCCGGCGTCTATCGCGGCCAGTGTGCGGAACTGTGCGGCAGGGATCACGGCTACATGCCGATCGTGGTGAAGGCGGTCACCAAGGACGAATACCGGGCCTGGGTGGCGCAATGGAAGCAGGAACACGCGACCCGCAAGGCGGAAGAGGCGCAATGGACCATGGAGGTGGCGTTGAAGCGCGGCAGGGAGGTCTACAACACCCATTGTGTCAGCTGCCACCAGGTTGACGGCAGCGGCGTTCCCGGAACCTTCCCGGCCCTGGCCGGCAGCGCAGTTGCGACCGGCGAGGTGGATCGGGTCATCGACATCGTGTTGGAAGGGAAGGGGGCGATGCCCGCCTTCGGCAAGGATGAAAACATCAGCGATGCCGATCTGGCCGCGGTGATCACCTACGTGCGCAATGCCTTCGGCAATCAGGTCGGCGACCTGGTGAAGCCGGACGACATTGCCGATGTGCGCTGAATGATTTGGTCTTCAAAGAAGAGGTAAAGGAAATGGCAACGGTAGCAGACACGCATGGCGCAGAACACGAACACGGTCCTGCGAAGGGTATCCTTAGGTGGATCACCACCACCAATCACAAGGACATCGGTACCCTGTACCTGACGTTCGCGATGATCATGTTCCTGGTGGGCGGTACCATGGCCCTGATCATCCGCGCCGAGCTTTATCAGCCCGGCCTGCAGCTGGTCGATCCCCATTTCTTCAATCAGATGACCACCCTGCACGCCTTGATCATGGTGTTCGGGGCGGTGATGCCGGCGTTCGCCGGTTTCGCCAACTGGATGATCCCCCCCATGATCGGGGCGCCGGACATGGCCCTGCCCCGGATGAACAACTGGAGCTTCTGGATCCTTCCGTTCGCCGCCACTTTGTTGTCGGCGACGCTGTTCATGGACGGGGGTGCGGTGGCCTCGGGCTGGACCCTGTATCCGCCTCTGGTGCTGCAATTCGGCAACGCTCTGCCGTTCACCATCTTCAGCGTCCACCTGCTGGGGATCTCGTCGATTCTGGCGTCGATCAACATCATCGTCACTATCTTCAACCTGCGCGCTCCCGGATTGACGATGATGAAGATGCCGATGTTCTGCTGGACCTGGCTGATCACCGCCTTTCTGCTGATTCTGGTGATGCCGGTGCTGGCCGGGGCGGTCACCATGCTGTTGTTCGACAAGTTCTTCGACACCAGCTTCTTCGACGCCGCCGGCGGTGGGGATCCGGTGCTGTTCCAGCATTTGTTCTGGTTCTTCGGCCATCCCGAGGTTTACATCATCATCCTGCCGGCCTTCGGGATCATCTCCCAGGTCATCCCGACCTTTTCCCGCAAACCGTTGTTCGGCAAGAACTCCATGATTTTCGCTACCGCGGTGATCGGCTTCCTGTCCTTCATCGTCTGGGCCCATCACCAGTTCACCGTGGGAATGCCGGTGCCGGCCGAACTGTACTTCATGTACGCCACCATGCTGATCGCCGTGCCCACCGGGGTGAAGGTGTTCAACTGGCTGGCCACCATGTGGAAGGGATCCTTGACCTTCGAGACCCCGATGCTCCACGCCCTGGGTTTTCTGGTACTGTTCGTGTTGGGCGGTTTCACCGGCATCATGATGTCCCAGGCACCGGCGGATCTGTATTATCACGACAACTATTTCATCGTCGCCCACTTTCACTACACCCTGGTGGGCGGCGGCGTGTTCGCCATCTTCGCCGGCCTGTTCTACTGGCTGCCCAAGTGGACCGGCACCATGTACGACGAGAAGTTGGGTAAGCTGCACTTCTGGCTGTCGTTCCTCGGCTTCAATCTGTTGTTCATGCCCCAGCATTTCCTGGGACTGGCCGGAATGCCGCGGCGGATTCCCGACTACGCCGTACAGTTCACCGAGTTCAACCAGATGTCCACGGTGGGGGCCTTCATCTTCGGCTTCACCCAGTTGCTGCTGATCTATATCGTCTACAAGTGTGTCAAGGGTGAAGGCGAAAAGGTCGGCGACGAGGTCTGGGAGGGGGCCAAGTCCCACGGTCTGGAGTGGAACCTGCCGTCGCCGATGCCCTATCACCATTCCTTCGAAGGCATCGACATTCAAAAAGCCGTGGCGGACGAGTGATGGCATCGCCCCGCCCGCCGGGCGGGGCGTCGTTCGATGGATGGAAAAGCGTTTGCGCAAGAAGAATCTGTATCTGGCCATCGCCTTGGGGCTGATCGCATTGCTGTTCTACGTGTTGGCGCTGCTGAACGTGTTCGAATGGCTGCTGGGGCGTTGACGACGATAACTAAAGTGAGCGAAAGGGGAGAGTCATGACATCTGCAACGGGTAGCTATTATCTGCCGCACCAGGCCAAATGGCCGATCCTGGCCTCGACCGGTCTGTTCTTTTTCGTTGGTGGTTTCGCCGCCAAACTGATCGGCATCGGCGCCGGGACCTTCTTCATGGTGCTGGGGCTGCTTATCATCGTCGGCATGATGGTTGGCTGGTTCGGCGAAGTCATCAACGAAGGACTGCAGGGGCTTTACAATCCCCAGGTGGAGCGCTCATTCCGCTGGGGCATGATCTGGTTCATCGCCTCGGAGGTCATGTTCTTCGCCTGCTTCTTCGGCAGCCTGTTCTACTTTCGCGCTTACGTCATCCCCTGGCTGGGGGGTGAGGGGACCACGGGGGTGGGTGCCTTCACCCACCTGCTCTGGCCCGATTTCAAGCCGGAATGGCCCACCAACGGACCGGCGCGTGTCGGTGGTGAATTCGAGCCCATGGAAGCCTGGGGTATCCCGGCGCTCAACACCCTGATCCTGCTTTCCAGTGGGGCGACGGTGACCTGGGCCCATTGGGGGCTGCTGAAAAACGACCGCTCTCAGTTCGTCAAGGGACTGATCGCCACCATCGCCCTCGGTCTGGCTTTCGTCGCTCTGCAGGCGTACGAGTACTATCACGCCTATACCGAGATGGGTCTGACCCTGGGGGCCGGCATCTACGGTTCGACCTTTTTTCTCCTGACCGGATTCCACGGTTTCCACGTCACCATCGGCGCCATCTTTCTGACCGTCGTCCTCCTCCGGGCGCTGCGGGGTCATTTCGATCCCGACCATCATTTCGCCTTTGAGGCGGCCGCCTGGTACTGGCACTTCGTCGACGTGGTCTGGTTGGGGCTGTTCATCTTCGTCTATTGGCTCTGAACCTAGCCGTTCAGACGAAAAAGGCGCTACCGGAGTAGCGCCTTTTTTTGTGGCTGGGGCATCTGGCCGATACCGTGGGGTTTGATCCAGCCCTGACTGGCGGCGAACAACAGGAAGAAAAACAGGACTAACGACAGGGAAATGCGCGTAGTCAAAGCCTTGACGGTGCGTGGCGAGCGGTTTTTGTCGTGGATGAGATAGTAGAGGGCCGAGCCCAGACTGATGACGATGGCGAGAAAGGCCGCGAGGATAAAGAGCTTGGTGAGCATGACGTTACCCCGGAATTAAAGCAGTTATGGTAAGGAGCGGTGTGGGGGTTTTCAAACCCGGCTTTACGATCACCCTTTTGACGGCGGCGGCCGTGACGGTGTTCCTGGCTTTGGGAAACTGGCAATTGCGGCGGGCAGCCGAGAAGCAGGCGTTGCTGGACCTGCAGACGCGACAGTTGGAATTGCCCCCGGTCCGGTTGCAGGGCGGGGAATCGCTGGCGCGACTGGGGCGCTACCGGCGGGTGGTCGTTACCGGTACCTGGGATCCGGAACATCAGTTTCTTCTCGATGATCGTATCCATCAGGGGCGGGCCGGTTACGAGGTATTGACGCCCCTGCAGCTCAAGGGGGGCGGGGTGGTTCTGGTCAATCGCGGCTGGGTGCCGGCTTCCGGGGATCGGCGCCGTTTGCCCGCGGTGACCGTCGCCAGACGCCGGGTGACCGTTCGCGGTCGGGTGGACCGCTTTCCCCAGGCCGGCATGGATTTGCCCGGAATGCGCCAGCCGACGCCCGGCTGGCCTGCCGTGGTGCAGATTTTGGAGCCCCGGATCGCCGCCGCCCGCCTGGGAAAGACGGTGGCCGATTACCAGATCAAGATGGATCCTGATCTTCCCGATGGTTATCGGCGGGATTGGCGCCTGGAGCACGTTCGTCCCCAGCGCCACATTGGTTATGCCATCCAGTGGTTCAGCTTCGCGGCGATCGCCCTGGGGCTTTGGATTTGGCACGGTGTGAAACGGGCCAGGAGGCAAATTGAACGATAAGGGTAAAAGTAATTGGTGGATTTTTGGGCTCATCGTCTTGATCGGAGTTCTGCCCTGGATCGGGGCCTGGTATCTGGTCGAGCACCCCGGCCTGTGGGGCGATCCGGCCAATCATGGCCGTCTGATCCAGCCGCCGCTGGCGCAAGACTACGGCGTGTTCCGTCCCTTGCCCGGGGCCCGCAAGCCGCTGCAGGAGATCCAGGGGCGCTGGGTGCTGATCCATCTGATCGTTCCCGGTGACGAAGACGGGTGCCGGCGGCTGCTGGAGGATACCCGCCGGCTGCATCCCCTGTTCAGCAAGGACATCCCCCGCATCAGGCGCCTGGCCGTGTGGGCCGAGGACCGGCCGCCCGCCGCCGGGTTGCTGAAAACGATGCGCGCCGACCGGGATCTGTATCTGGCCACGGTGCCGGAAAGTTTCCTGAGGCGCCTGGAGACCGGGGTGTTCGGGAAGGCACTGCGCTGTGGCCAGTTGCTGCTGATGGATCCGTTGGCCAATTTGATGATGTGGTATGATGCCGGCTTCGACCCCTTTGGCCTGTATCGCGATCTGAAGCGCCTGTTGCGGGCGTCCCGTATCGGTTGAGTTTTCAAGCTCTGGTCATGTATAGACGATTCGTTCTTCTGGTTTTGTTGCTGTTGCTGACCACCGTGGCGCTGGGTACTTACGTGCGTGCCAGCGGTGCGGGGACGGCCTGTCCTGATGCCTTGACCTGTTTCGGTCAATGGTGGCCGGCGTCGCGCTTGCCTGCTGAAGTGACGGGGCGCTATCCCGGTTTCCTTTACGATGCCGGAGCGGCCCGCTGGCAGATGCTCCATCGCTATGGTGCCGTGCTCTCGACGCTGGGGCTGATAGGACTGCTGCTGGGCGCGCTGATCCGCCCCGAGCGGAGACAAAGCGTACCGCCTGCCGTCGGTTTGCTGACGGTTTGCGGCCTGACGATCTGGCTGGGACTGGTGACCGTGGCCAGCCGTCTCATGCCCGCCGTCGTCGCCTTGCACTGGCTGTCGGCGGCCCTGCTGGCGATGGGGCTGCTGGCTTGGTATCTGGCTTTGAGTCAGACCCGGCGGGTTCGCTACGACCATACCCGGGGATTGTACCGCTATGCCTGGTTCGCCTGGAGCCTGCTGTTGTTGCAGGGGCTGCTGGGTGTCTGGGTGGGGGCCAATTACGCCGCCCTGGTGTGCCCGGATTTTCCCACTTGTCAGGGAAGTTGGTGGCCGGTCGTGGATTGGGATGGCCTGGCCTTCTGGCGCCAATGGGCCGGTGGTCTGACCGGGTGGAGCCTGCCGGACGCCGAGGCTCGGATCACCATCCACTGGCTCCACCGCGTCGGTGCCGCGGTCGGTTTCGTGGTCCTGTTCGGCCTGGGGATGGCTATCAGCTCCAATCCCAAGGTGCCCCATCTGAGCAAAATCGGGCTGCTGGTCAATTTTCTCCTGCTGGTCGTGATCACCCTGGGCATGTCGGTCGTCCTGAAGGAAGCCCAGCCGGGACTGGTGGTGGCGCACGGGTTGTCGGCTCTCGGATTGATGCTGGTGGTGACCGGGGTGGTGTTTTATCTGCGCCAGGGACCGCCGCTGCCGGTGGTCGAAAGGGAAGGCGTCGAGGCGGTGACGCCGGAAGTCGTCCCCCCGCCGGCCGAGGCCGTCCCGCCGCGCCCGGAAACCCTGTTCCAGCGCCTCCGGAGCCAATTGGGGAAGACCCGCCAGGGCTTGACCGGGTTCCTGGCCGCCCTGCCCCTGGCCGGACGCAGCCTGGATGAGGAACTTCTGGAGGAAATCGAGACCCATCTGTTGATGGCCGACGTCGGTGTCGAGGCGACCCGGGAGATCATCGACCGTCTCATCGCCAGGCTTTCCCGCCGTCAGCTCCAGGACAGCGACGAGGTCATGGAGACCCTGCACGGTGTGCTGCTGGAAATCCTGGCGCCCTGCAGTCAGCCGCTGAAAATAGACCCCGGCCACCGGCCGTTCGTCATCCTGGTGGTGGGAGTGAACGGGGTCGGCAAGACCACGACCATCGGCAAGCTGGCCAAACGCCTGCAGCGTCAAGGTTACAGCGTGATGCTGGCGGCCGGGGACACCTTCCGGGCCGCCGCCGTGGACCAGCTCAAGGTGTGGGGCGAACGCAACCAGGTCCCGGTGGTCGCCCAGGAAACCGGTGCCGATTCCGCTTCCGTCATCTACGACGCCCTTCAGTCGGCCAAGGCCCGTGGCATCGACGTCCTGATCGCCGACACCGCCGGGCGTTTGCACACCAAGTCCAATCTGATGGAGGAACTGGCCAAGATCAAGCGGATCATGGCGAAACTGGACCCCTCGGCACCCCACGAGGTATTGCTGGTCCTCGATGCCACCACAGGGCAGAACGCCCTGATGCAGGCGGAGCAGTTCAACCGGGCGGTCGGCGTCACCGGTATCGCCCTGACCAAGCTGGACGGCACCGCCAAGGGCGGGGTGATCTTCGCCCTGGCGAAGCGGTTCGGCATTCCCATCCGCCTCATCGGCATCGGGGAGGGTATCGACGACCTGCAGGACTTCGACGCCGAAGCCTTCGTCAACGCCCTGTTCGCCGAGCCCGAGCCGTCCCGGAAGGAGGCGCCGGTGCTGCACTGATAGCCGTGTTGCGCTTCGATCAGGTCAGCAAGCGCTATCCGGGCAGCGGCGAGGTGCTGAGCGGTGTCAGCTTCGCCGTCGAGCGGGGCCAGATGGCCTTCATCACCGGCCATTCCGGCGCTGGGAAAAGCACCGTGCTCCGTCTCGCCGCCCTGATCGAACGTCCCAGCCGTGGCAACATTTTGTTGGCGGGCAGGGACGTCACCCGGATTGCCGCCCATGCCATCCCCTTTCTGCGGCGGCGCCTGGGATTGATCTTCCAGGATTACCGCCTGCTCCACGACCGCAGCGTGTTCGACAACGTCGCCCTGCCGCTTTTGATCGCCGGTTACGGTCCTAAAGAGATCGAGCGCCGTGCCCGGGCGGCGCTCGACAAGGTCGGCCTGGCCGGCTTCGAGCGGCGCTATCCCATCACTCTTTCCGGAGGGGAGCAGCAGCGTGTGGGGATCGCCCGGGCCATCGCCACCCGTCCTCCCCTGATTCTGGCGGACGAGCCTACGGGCAATCTCGACCCGGACCTTTCCGTCGAAATCATGGAAATGTTCCGTGATTTCAACCGCATCGGCATCACCTTTCTGATCGCCAGCCATGACCAGGGTCTGGTTTCCCGGTTCGCCGACCGGGTGATCCGGCTGGAGCAGGGCCGCCTGGTATGAGCCCGGTGCGTCCCGGCGTCGCCGCTCGAGTGAAGAGATGGGTGGGCGTCTGGCTGCGGTTGCAGGGGCACGCTCTGTTCTCCAGTCTGGGCCGGCTGTGGCGCACACCCTGGATGACGCTGGTGACCGTGCTGGTGATCGCCGTCACTCTGGTGCTGCCGCTTGCTTTCTATCTCGTTCTCGAGAATCTCCACGCTCTGAGCGACCGCATCGAAAATCACTGGCGGGTTTCCCTCTACCTGGAACCGGAAGTCGACCGGAAAACGGCCGATGAACTACTCCGGAAACTGAAAGGCGACAGGGCGGTGGCCGAGGTCCGCCTGATCGACAAGGAAACCGGTCTGGCTTGGTTTCGCCGGTACAGCGGTTTCGGCGACGTGCTACAAGCCTTGCCGGACAACCCCCTCCCCATCGTCATCGAGGTGCTGCCCAAACGGGCGTGGGAAGATCCGGAAAAACTGGCTTCCCTGGTCGAGCGATGGCAACGCTGGAAAGGGGTGGATTTCGTCCAGTGGGACATGCGCTGGCTGCAACGCCTGAAAGCCTGGCTGGATCTCGCCGAGCGGGGGGCGATGCTGGCGGGGGTGATCCTGGGATCGGCGGCGTTACTGGTGGTCGGCAATACCGTTCGCCTCGAGATCGAAGACCGCCGCCAGGAGATCGAAGTGATGCTGTTGCTCGGGGCGACCGACCGTTTCATTCGCAGGCCCTTTCTCTATCTCGGCTTCTGGTATGGGTCCATCGGTGGGGGATTGGCTTGGCTGCTGGTTTACGGCTTGTATCTCGGATTGCTTCCGCAGGTCGATCGCTTGGCCGGGTTGTATGGCGGTCTTTACCATCTGCGCTTTGCCACCCCGGGGGAGATCGCCATCTTCTGGGGCTGGGCCGTCTTGCTGGGCATGGCGGCCGCCTGGTTGGTGGTGAGCCGTTATCTCTGGTCTCTCCGTCATTCCCCTGCATAATCCGGTAAGTTCGGCTTACCCGCCTCCTCCTGGGGAAGTGATCGGCGGCAAGGTCTCCCGCAGGCGGGGCAAAAAACCATTATTTTTTTATGGAATTGGTTTGGGTCCCGAACAAAAACCATAAATTTTTTATGGTTTTTTTGATTTTGATCAAACTGCCCGCTGCTAGGGCTTTGTATCCTTATCTCCGCCTTTACAAACACAACACATGAGGAGGTACTTATGGCATCTACGACTGCAGGTGTCGCTGCTCAGGCGGAGGCGCCCCTGCTCAACAAAAAGGCACTGATCGGCGCTTTGGTGTTCTACACCGTTCTTTACGGTTGGGTACGCTGGTACGAACAGGTGTATGGCTGGTCTGCCGGGCTGGATTCCTTCGCGCCCGAATTTGAAACCTACTGGATGAATTTCCTCTATACCGAAATCGTGGTGGAGGTTTTGGTGGCCGGGGCGCTGTGGGGTTACCTGTGGCGTTCCCGTCCCCGCGATCTGGACCGGATCCGGGGGACGCGGGAGGAGCTGCGCCGCAATCTGACCCATGTGATCTGGCTGGTGGCCTATGCCTACGCCATCTACTGGGGAGCAAGTTATTTTACTGAGCAGGATGGCACTTGGCACCAGACTATTGTCCGGGACACCGACTTCACCCCGAGTCATATCATTGAGTTCTATGGCTCTTATCCGGTCTACATCATCACCGGCTTCGCCGCCTTCATCTATGCCCACACCCGCCTGCCGTACTTCGATTACACCAAGCGGGGATTGTCCCTTCCGTATTTGATTTCCGTGGTGGGGCCGTTCATGATCGTTCCCAACGTGGGTCTGAACGAATGGGGACATACTTTCTGGTTCATGGAAGAGCTGTTCGTGGCACCGCTGCACTACGGTTTCGTCTTCTTCGGCTGGTTCGCCCTCGGTATTCTTGGGTTGCTGCTGCAGCAGTTCGCCAGTTGTGCCAGCTTGCTTGGAAAGGAACTGTGCGGCGAGGTCTATGACCAGGCCGTCGCTCGGCTGGGCGCCGACCAGGCTCAGTGGATGGATTGAGAATCATTCCTCCTGCCGACTCCACAGGGAAGTGGAGTCCGTCTTAAACGTTTCGTGCAGCCATTGAACTACCTCTTTAGGTAGACCGCCCTTCGGGGCGGTTTTTTTATCTATGGCAAGGAACTTTGAAAAAAATTAGCACTCTCTTGATTAGAGTGCTAACATGGCTCTGGTGTTAAAGAAAAATCACAACTTCAGGGGGGATAGCAGGATGAGCAACGCACTGGCGGTTCCGAGCATCGGGACTTCGATCCGTTCGGTCAACGACTATATCGTCGCTGTCAACCGGTTGCCCAAACTGAACGCCGAGGAGGAACGCAGTCTGGCGACCCGTTTTCGGCTTCAGAACGACCTGGAAGCGGCCAAACAGCTGATTCTGGCCAACCTACGCTACGTGGTCCCCATCGCCAGGGGTTACCTGGGCTACGGTTTGCCGTTGGCGGACCTGATCCAGGAGGGCAACATCGGCCTGATGAAGGCGGTGAAACGCTACGATCCTGCGGTCGGCGTGCGTCTGATTTCCTTCGCCGTCCACTGGATCCGCGCCGAGATTCACGAATTCATTCTGCGTAACTGGCGCATCGTCAAGATCGCCACCACCAAGGCCCAACGCAAGCTGTTCTTCAATCTGCGCAAGGCGCGCAAGAAGCTGAATTGGCTCAGTCAGAACGAGGCCGAGACCATCGCCCGGGATCTGGGTGTCAAGGTGGAGACGGTGCGGGAAATGGAAAAACGCATGAACAGCCATGACATGGCCTTCGACGGTAGCATGGACGAAAGTGAGGATCCGTCGCCGGCGCCGGCCCATTTCCTCAGCGCCGATGCCGAAGCGGATCCGGCCCGGCAACTGGAGGAGTCGGAATGGCGTCGGATCGAGCATCGGCAACTGCAGCGGGCCCTGACGCAACTGGACGACCGCAGTCGGGACATTCTCCAGTCCCGCTGGCTGGGGGAACGGAAAGTGACCCTGCAGGAACTGGCGGATCGTTATGGTGTGTCGGCGGAACGGATCCGCCAGTTGGAAAAGAACGCCATCAAGAAGCTGAAAAGCCTGATGGCGGCGGAAGCCGTCTGATCGGAATCAGAAGTCGATGCGGACGTAGTGATCCACCAGCAGGGCGGCGAAAATGCCCATCAGGTAAAGGATGGAGTAGCCGAAGGTGCGCATGGCCAACCGGCGGTCGTCGGGGTGGCGGCGCAGTTGCCAGGCCAGATACAGGAACACGGCGTCCAGGATCAGGGCAGTGGCCAGATAGATCAGACCGCTCATGCGGGTCAGATAGGGAATCAGGCTGATGACCGTCAGCAGAATGGTGTAGAGGAATACCTGCAGGCCGGTGAACTCGACTCCGTGGGTCACCGGCAGCATGGGAATGTCCACCTTGGCGTACTCGTCCCGCTTGGCGATGGCCAGGGCCCAGAAGTGGGGTGGGGTCCAAAGGAAGATGATCAAGAACAGCAGCACGGAATGGGGATGAACGCTCCCCAGCACGGCGCACGACCCCAAAATGGGCGGGACCGCGCCGGCGGCGCCGCCGATCACGATGTTCTGCGGCGTGGCCCGCTTCAGATAGACCGTGTACACCACGGCGTAACCGATCAGTGACAGGAAGGTCAGGACCGCCGTCAGCCCGTTGACCCGGAAGGTCAGGATCGCCATCGAGGCGATTCCCAGCACGGAGGCGAAGATCAAGACCCGGCGCGGTTCGATTTCGCCCCGGGGCAGGGGACGCCTGTGGGTGCGTCCCATCTGGGCGTCGGCTTCCCGGTCCAGGTAGTGATTGAAGGCGGCGGCGGAGGCCGCGGCCAGCGCGATTCCCAGGGTCCCGAACACCAGCGGCCGCCAGGGCACCATTCCCGGAACCGACAGAAACATGCCGACCACGGCGGTGAACACGATCAGGGCCACCACCTTGGGTTTGCACAGTTGCCAATAGGCGCGCCAGCGCGGCATGGTTCGGC
>Ga0256839_1001410_pt1 | contig 29182 bp, 23 predicted proteins | sample 354166metaG_FD_185968 | JGI IMG/M metagenome (GOLD analysis project Ga0256839, IMG submission 185968) | Hydrothermal vent microbial communities from Mid Atlantic Ridge, Atlantic Ocean - 354-166 | ecosystem: Environmental > Aquatic > Marine > Hydrothermal vents | place: Atlantic Ocean: Mid... | reverse complement strand
CGAGTCGCATCGGGCGGGGGTGCCGGTGCTCGTCGACCCGGGCCGCACCGTTCCACTGGAAAGGTACCGCGGTGCGACCCTGGTTAAGCCGAATCGCACGGAAGCGGCGAACTTGCTGGGGAGACCGATCGCTACGATCGCGGACGCTCGGGAAGGGGCCGAATTGCTCTTGCAGCGGTGCGACCTCGACTATGTGGTTCTTACTCTAGATCGCGACGGTCTTGTCCTCGCTCGAAGGGGTCATGGAACCCGGCACTTCGGCACAGAAGCTCGTACGGTCTATGACATCACCGGCGCCGGTGACATGGTCCTTGCAGCTCTGGGCGTTTGCCTGGGATCGGGTGCCCCCATCGACGCGGCGGTACAGATTGCCAACGTGGCAGCGGGCATCGAGGTCGAGCAGGTAGGCGTGGTTCCGGTCGGGCGGGAGCAGATCGAGCGAGCGTTACGACGAGGCCGGTCGGAGCGTTCGCCGAAGATTGTGCCCCTGGACGTTCTGATGGCCGAAGTGGCGAAACGCCGGGCGCGGGGGGAACGGATCGTATTCACGAACGGGTGCTTCGACCTGGTCCATGCGGGCCACGTGCGCTATCTGAGTTACGCGGCCGCTCAGGGGGACTGCTTGGTCGTGGCGGTGAACAGCGACGCGAGCGTCCGTCGGCTGAAAGGACCGCAGCGCCCGATCCTGGGGGAGCGAGCCCGCGCCGAGCTGCTCGCCGCCCTGGAGTGCGTTGACTACGTGGTCGTGTTCGACGAGGATACCCCCCATCGTCTGCTCGAAGCCCTAAAGCCCGACGTGTTGATCAAAGGGGGCACTTACGACATCGATGGCGTTGTGGGTCGAGAGGTTGTCCTGTCCTACGGCGGTACGGTGATGGTGGGGCCGGTTGTTCCTGGCATTTCGACCACGGCTATCGTGGAACGGATTCGGGCACATGCAGGGGCGGGACGGGACCGGAAGGTAGCGTGACAGGCGTGTTGGACAGGCGATGATTCGCATCGCGGTTTTTTGTCCGAACTGGGTGGGTGACACGGTGATGGCGACCCCCGCGCTTCGCGCACTCCGCACGCACTTTCCGGATGCATGCATTTGCGGGGTCCTGCGCCCGGCCGCGGCCGATGTGCTGGAGGGGCTGCCTTACTTCAACCTTCGCCTGATCTGGAGCAGCCGCAACGACCATCGAGGAGCTCGCGGGTGGCGGTTGGTGCGGCTTATCCGCCGTTTTGCCCCCCAGGTGGCCATCCTCTTCCCGAACTCTCTTCGCACCGCGCTGGTCGCTCGACTGTCGGGAGCGAACCGCATCGTCGGTTACGCCCGTGACGGCCGCTCCTTCCTCCTGACGGATCGTCTTCATGCCCCCCGCAACCATGGGCAGTGGACGCCGATCCCACAGGTCGAGTACTACCTGCGCTTAACCGACCGACTCGGCTGCCGACGAGATGGCTACAGACTCGAACTCGAAACTACCCCTCTCGACGAGGAACGGGCCGACGAAGTCTGGCAGAAGGAACGACTGACGACGGCCAGACGGGTCGTGGTCTTCAACCCCGGCGGCGCCTACGGCCCGGCCAAGCTTTGGCCCCCCCATTACTTCTCCGAACTGGCGCGGATGTTTGTTCGCCGCCTGCCCGGAACGGCGGTTCTGGTCCTGTGCGGTCCCGGCGAGCGTGAGCTGGCTAAGCGGATCGTCCGTGAAGCGGCCCACCCCATGGTCCGCTCACTCGCACCTTACCGCCCATCGATCGGACTGTCCAAAGCCTGCGTGCGCCGGGCCGATCTGATGATCACCACGGATTCGGGTCCTCGTCACTTCGCGGCCGCCTTCAACGTGCCTGTCGTCACCCTGTTCGGCCCTACGGATATGCGCTGGAGCGAGACGTACTTCGAGAAAGCCGTCCATCTCCAGGTTCCGGTTAGTTGCGGACCGTGCCAGTTGCGCCGGTGCCCCCTGGACCACCGCTGTATGACCGCCCTGGAGCCCGAACTGGTGTATGAACAAGCCATGGCCCTCTGGCGCCGATCGAGTGGCGAGAGCCTACGGCGCTCAGCTTGAGTATGTCAGTGATTATGACACCCGTGTTTGTCTCACTTGTACGCTACGCCGACCTTCCCAGCACCCTCGATCCGGGCGCAAGCTGGGGCGATTTGCGGTTCCTCGTGCCCGAGCTCGGGGACGCAATTCATGGCCAGGAACTCTACGATCTCCCCACGCTGGACCGCCTTACCAACGCCCACTCAGGCAGCCACAACTGGGGACGATCGACCATGCCCCTCACCCTTGGATCCGTACACGGTTATCTGAAGCGAGAAGTGAGCACGTACCGCAAGAACAGGCTGGCCGCCTACGTCCTGGCCGGGCGGTACACGACGAAATGCGTCCAGGAGTTCGTCGTTCTCCGCTGGCTCCGCGCCCACAGGGTCAACTGCCCCCGCCCCCTCGCCCTTTGGACCCGCCGAAGGGGTAGCCAGATTCAGGCGGCGTTGTTCCTGGAAGCTTTGCGCGGCTACCGGCCGCTGACCACGTATCTGGAGCAGGCGGCGATAGATGGACGACTGTCGCCCCCCTGGACCGCTCAGCTCATGGACAGCCTTGCCCAATTCGCAGTCCGGCTACACAACGCCCTGGTGCACAACCCGGACCTGTTCGCCTGGCACGTGTTCGTCCGATCGGTCGAATTGCCCAAGCCGGAAGACTTCGCGGTGATCGACCTTCAGCGTGCCCTCATCCTGGCGTGGCGTCCCTGCTGCGTGCGGCGTGCCCGGGACCTGGCAGCCCTGCTGGCCACCATCAGCGATTCGCTCATCGACCGCCGCCAACGCCAACGTTTCCTGGAACGGTACATGGAGCTGGCCCGGCCGCGGGACCCGTGGCGGCCCCTCTTTCCACGAGTGCTGCGCCGTCGAATCGCTCACTGGCGAGCCCGCTCCAAGGTACGCCGAGCACTTGCCCAGCAGGAGGAAGTTCTTGCCCGAGCAGCAATTCCGCCGACCGGTCTTCCCAGCAACAACCCCGCGGCAGGCACGGAGGTGCGGACGTGAACGGAGAATCGCTTCCTCCAGGTTCCCGCCCCCTTGTCCGCAAAATCTCCGCCTCGAGCGGCTCCAGGCGGGCAGACAGCCTCGCCTCCCGCCAAAGGAAAACGCTCATCGTCTGCCCCTCCAATAACCCACCGGCCTGGCTGACCGAGCAGCTCATCGACATCGCAGAACGGTTCGCGTGCGTCCGCAAGCAGGGCCGCGTGCTGGCGCGCTGGTGCCCTCCAGGCGAAGCGCATGCGGTCTACTTGAAATGCCAAAGCCGCTTCCGCTGGATGCGACGGTTGTTGGCCGCCGTACACCCGAAGGGGTTCTGGACACCGGCGCTCACAGAGCTGCGCAACCTGGTCATCGCGCAACGGGCCGGCATCGACGTACCCGAGCCGATCGGTGCGATCCAGCGCGTCGGCCCCCGGACCAGGCTGGCCGGTGTCCTGGCGATTCGCGAGCTTGCGGGACACGAGCCACTGCATGAAGCCCTCTTTCGCGCTTCTGAACGGCTGCCTCGGAAGGATTACGAACCGGTTCTCCGCAACGTCCTTACCGCCATTGCCGCCGTAGCAGCGCGGTTGCACGGGGCACATCTCTTCCACCGGGACTTTTACCTGTGCCACTTCTTCGTACAGCCTCAGATGCTATTCCCTCAACGAGACGAACCGCCCGCGCTGGTGCTGATTGACTTCCATCGCCTCGTCCGCAGCCGCGCTCTGCGCATACGGTCCGCCGCCAAAGACCTGGGCCAGCTTTTGTACTCGCTGCGCGAAATCCGCGCACCCGCCTGGGCCACCGACTACGTGCTCGAACGCTACCTCCAGCATGCGGGGGTCTCGCGCATGCCAGGACGGCTCCTCTGCGCCCTGGCTAAAGCCAAAGCGGACCGCTACTGGCAACACAACCTTCATCGGGGCACGATCTGGCATCCGGAGCACGCGTCTGCAGCCTAACCGGCCGCCCCCAGTGGCGGAGGTAAGAACGATGCGTATTGCGTTGGTCATTCGACGACTGGACCCGAGGCGGGGGGGAGCCGAGGTTTGGACGGCTCGCCTCGTGCGCAGCCTCGTCCGCGCGCGCTACTCCGTGATCGTCGTGGCCGAAGAGGTCTGGGGCGAGGTTCCAGACCGCGTTGAGTTCCAAAAAGTCCGTCTCAGTAGCAGGACCGGCTCGGGGCGACGGCTTGAGTTCGCCAGAAAAGCGGAACAGCTCCTCGAGTCGCTCCGTCCCGACGTCATCCACGACCAGGGAGATGGCTGGTATTTCGATCTGCTCCAACCCCACGGCGGCACGAGGCGACGATCTATCGAGCAGAACCTGGCTCGCCTCCCCGGTCCGATCGCCACCGCAAAGCGTGCCCTGCTCCGCTACCTTCCCCGCTACCGAGCATTCCGGTCACTGGAGCACCGCCAGTACATCGCCCCCCCAAAAGAGGGTTTCTACATCGCCGTGTCCGATCTGGTCGCCGCCGACTTCCGCGATCACTATGGCATCGACCGTCGCAAGATCCGGGTGGTGTACAACGGAGTCGATTTGAACTACTTCAATCCGCTTGCGACGGCTTCCGCTCGCGGCTCAGTGCGGCGCCGGCTCGGGATCTCCGCGGCTGCCACCGTCTTCTTGCTGGTGGCCGTAAATTTCCGACTCAAAGGGGGCTATCAGTTTCTGGAAGCTCTGCACCGGCTCATCCGGAAAGGGCAACACGTGGTCGGGATTGTGGTGGGACGCCCCCCCGGCGTCCGCGTGCGCAGGTTTGTGCATCGCCTTGGTCTGGAGAACCACGTGAAGTTTGTCGGAGCTGTTTCCGATCCGCGCCCGTTCTACGCGGCAGCGGACGTCTATGTGCATCCGACCTTCAGTGATGCCTGCAGCCTGGTCGTCCTGGAAGCGATGGCCATGGAGCTGCCGGTGATCACGACGCAGTTCAACGGAGCGGCGGCACTCGTGGACCGATTCCGGACGGGGATTGTGCTGCCGGATCCTCGCGATATCACGCGGCTGGCTGCAGCGATGCGAACGACCTGCAGCCGTCCATGGCGCGACATCCGCCGTGAAGCCGCTGCCGCCGCACGCCCATTCCTGTCCTGGGAACGAAATTTTGCCGCGATCCAACAGCTCTACGACGAGTGCCGGGCACGGCAGTTCCGCGCCGCTTGCTGAGCCCGACGAGCCGCCTCAGGGCGCTTGCCCTGAGACCGGCGTCGCAGGCATGAAACGGGGCTTCCCCGACGATCGTTTCACCGAGCCGCCTGCTCCGATGCCGTAGTCCCACCGGCTTCCTGCGCACCCGGGGCCCCCGCCGGAGACGTCGCCCTTCTGCCGAAATTGAGCCTGTGCTCCTGCCCCCGAAGCAAGCGACCAATGTTCGCGCGGTGCCTTACGAAAATGAGTGCCGCCGCCAGCAGAAGGAAGACCGTGACCGTTCGGTGTGTGCGGCCCCAGGGCTCCGGCGTCGTGGCCAGATAGGTGACCAGATAGCCTAACGTACCTGTGAGCGTGCCCAGGCTGCTGTATCGCGTCACCGCCACAATAACCACATACAAGAGGGCAGCAACCAGCACCGCCTTCGGAGCCAGCACGGCACCAACCCCCAGCCCTGTAGCGCCCCCCTTCCCTCCGCGGAACCCAAGCCACACCGGGAACATGTGCCCCAAAATAGCAGCCAGTCCGACGACCACGGTCAGGTCGGTGATCAGAATGCGCTGCGACAGACTGCTGAAAAGGGCATGCGAAACGCGGGGAACAAAAAACGCGGGCAAAGCCCCCTTAGCTGCATCCAGCGCCAGCACAAACAGGGCCCACTTCCAGCCGCAAACACGAGCCACGTTGGTGGCGCCGATGTTGCCGCTGGCGACCGTACGGAGGTCGACGCCGGCAACCAGTTTTGCCGTGATCAAACCCACGGGGATCGAACCGCACAGATAACCACAAGCGACCGCCAGCACGAGAGCAATGATCGTTTCCATGACCTTTGCAATCGACTCCACGTCTGTCGCGGCGAAGCTTCGCGCAGGGCATTGAGGCGAACGAGCGCACGGCTCCTCGGTAGGTTCCGCCACCAGGCAGGTCACTCCGCGCACCGAGGCCACCTGTCCGGCATCCCGTTCTCCCATTGTTCTGCGTCCGACCACCGCCGAACGCCGGGCGGCAGCTCCAGCCGGCAACGGCCGGGTCCGCACATTCCCTCAGCGGCGCTCCACTCATCCGGCCGCTCCCTCACGGAGCTACACCGACTGTCCCGCGCAGCAGCCGTCGCGAAAAACTCGGCTTCAGCGCTCAGATTTGGGATGCAGGCAGCGGATTCAGGATCAGGTCGTGCACCTTGGAAACCGTCTCGGCGTATTGCGGATCGGACCGCAGCCGATGCCAATCGGGATCCGCTCCGAACCGCCTCCACGCCTCGTCTCGTTCCTCGAGGCTGCCATAGGCCAGCATGTACTGCAAGTTCGGCAGGCCCGGACCGGCTATGGTCTCGCCGAAGAACACGGGGTGGAAACCGGTCTTGAAGAAGATGGGAATCTCTTTGCCTTCGTTGAACATTTCCACCTTCTTCTTGCCCTTTTTCAGCGAGTGGCTCTCATAGATCCTCAGTTCGAAGACGCGGGGCCGGCCGGACTGCTTTTGCGGAGGCACCGCCACCTTGCGGAAATCGCGGAACGCGACCATCAGGATGCGTTCAAGCCGCACGAATGCGGGATCGGACATGGGGGCATCGAGGATCTCTTTGCCCGCCGCCAGAAACTCCTCGTCCGCCAGCAAACGGTCCACCACCGTCACGACCGATTGGAGGTCTTTGTGCGGCAGGAGGAGGCGCAGGGTGAGGCTATCCTCACCGTACCTGGGCACGAACGCCCCCACGGGAGCGATTCCGAGCCGGTTCAACGCCGGAATCAGCGCCTTGGAGACGAATTGAACCATCCGAGCCCGTTTCCGTCCGGGCAGCAACCGGTACCGCCACCATTCAAGATAGGCAACGGTGTCCTTGGATTCCTCCCCCTGGGCCGACCCGGCCCCCAGAGCCCCAGTCATCCCGACCGCACCGGCCATCATCAGGAACTCACGTCGTTTCATCGATGCTCTCCCTTGTGATGCAAACACCGCGGCACGTTTCTCGTAGTACTGTAGCGGACACCAACCCCTATTCGCACGGGTCACACACAGACACCACCGTGAGCCCCCCTAACTCGCCAGGTGGCCCCCTCGGCAGCCGCACCCGTCCACGCCACAACCAGGCCGACTGCTACGGGACCGAAGTGACGCGCGCCGGTCGCGGCGATCGGCCTCTCTTTGTTCGAGCAGCGCCCCCCACGACCGGGATATTGGGTCCCGCGCGGCTATGATAGCGGGATACGGCTGCTTGTGCTGTGGAGGTACCTCATGCGCGCGGCGCTGCTTTTACTCCTGGTTGCTACGGTCTCCAACGTGGTCGCCATGGCTACGGACAACGAGATCCAGCTTCGGCCCAGATCGACGCGAACGGAACCGGCCGTCGCCCGCAACGGCATGATCGCGACCAGCGAGCCTCTTGCCGTGGAGACCGGCCTGCGCATCCTGAAGCAAGGTGGCAACGCGGTGGACGCGGCCATCGCCGCGGGCGCGATGATCGGGCTCACGGAACCGATGAGCTGCGGGATCGGCGGTGATCTTTTCGCCATCGTGTGGGACGCGAAGACGCAGAAACTCTACGGGCTGAACGCCTCCGGCCGCGCTCCCTACGCTGCCACCATCGAAGAGTATCGCCGCCGTGGCCACCGGTACGTTCCCATCCGCGGCCCCCTGTCGTGGACGGTGCCCGGGTGCGTGGACGGATGGGCCGAACTCCACCGCAAGTTTGGGTCAATGCCCTGGGCTGAGCTGTTCGAACCGGCCATTCAAGCGGCGGAGAACGGTTTCCCTGTCGCTCCGAAGATCGCCCGCGCCTGGGCAGCCAGTCGCAACCTGCTCCGCCAGTGGGAAACTTCCGCGAACACCTACCTCCCAAACGGCCGAGCACCGCGCGCGGGGGAGCTGTTCCGTAATCCCGATCTCGCGCGCACCTACCGGCTGATCGCTAGTGGCGGTCGCGACGCCTTCTACCGCGGCCCGATTGCGGAACGCATCGTCGCCGAGTCCCGAAGGCTAGGTGGGCTGTTCACGCTGAAGGACTTCGAAGACCATCGCTCGACCTGGGTGGAGCCCGTGTCCACGACGTACAAGGGGTACACGGTGTGGGAGCTCCCCCCAAATGGCCAGGGTATCGCTGTGCTCCAGATGTTGAACATTCTGGAAGGCTTCGACTTGAAGTCGATGGGGCACAACACGGCGGAGTACCTCCATGTCCTGATTGAGACGAAGAAGATCGTCTTCGAGGATCGCGCGGCGTACTATGCCGATCCAGAGTTCGCCGACGTGCCGATTGCTGCGTTGATCTCCAAGAAGTACGCCGCTCACCGGCGACGGCTGATCGATCTGAACCGTGCCCGCCTGGAGGTACCGCTGGAAGACCCGCGTCTGGTGGTCTCGGACACGATTTACATGACGGTCGTGGACAAGGACCGTAACTGCGTATCCTACATTCAGAGCAACTACTACGGTTTCGGCTCGGGCATCGTGCCCGATGGGCTGGGTTTTTGCCTGCAGAACCGAGGGGCCCTGTTTGCCCTCGACCCGAAGCACCCCAACTGCCTCCAGCCGCACAAGCGGCCGTTCCACACGATCATCCCGGCCTTTGTGACCAGGGAGGGCAAACCCGGGTTTTGCTTCGGGGTGATGGGGGGCGACATGCAGCCGCAGGGCCAGGTGCAGGTGCTTTTGAACATGATCGAGTTTGGGATGGATCCGCAGAAGGCGGGGGCTGCGCCGCGTTTCTGCCATTTCGGCTCATCGACGCCGCGAGCCGACCACCATATGACCGATGGGGGGCGCGTCGGTCTGGAGCACGGGATCGGTGAAGAAGTCCGCCAGGGGCTGCGGCGGAAAGGGCACACCCTGCTCCCGCCCGGCGGCGCCTTCGGTGGTTTCCAGGGTATCCTGATCGACCATAAGCGCGGGCTGCTCATCGGCGGTTCCGAAGTCCGCAAGGACGGCTACGCGGCCGGGTACTGATGCTGGACCGCATCGGTGGGCGACGCGTCCGTTGAAACCCCGTGGGTGCCCTTTCCGGGAGTGACCGAGCCGATGGCAGACAACAGCGCAGGGGGCGGGGGCACGCTGTGTGCTTCCGTAGGATTCTCGGAAGGTCGCTTGAGTCCCGAGCCTCGAAGTGCTACGTCCGGATGCCCTTCTGATGAACAGACAGACCCGAGCAGTGCGACGACTCTGTGTGTTTTGCGGCTCGAAGACAGGCTACAGGGAGATCTACGTCGAGGCGGCTCGCCGGCTGGCTGCGTGCGCGATCGAGGCCGACTGGGAGATCGTCTACGGTGGGGGCAGCGTCGGCCTGATGGGGGTCGTAGCCGACGCCGCGCTCGCCTGCGGCGGCCGGGTGATCGGCGTGATTCCTGAGCGGCTGGCTACGGAAGAGCTGGCGCACGGCAAGATAACCAAGCTCATTGTGGTTAAGTCGATGCACGAACGGAAGGCGACCATGATGCAGTTGTCGCACGCTTTCGCCGCGCTTCCAGGGGGCTACGGCACTCTGGAAGAGCTCTTCGAGGTGGTCTCGTGGGCACAACTGGGCATCCACCACAACCCGATCGGGTTACTGAACGTCGGGGGTTATTTCGACCACCTCGTAGAATTCATTGATCACGCGGTGGCGGAAGGGTTCTTGAAGCCCGAATACCGCGAGATGATCATCGTTCGCAGCGAACCGGACGAGCTCCTGGCCGCGCTCCGTTCAGCCGTCCCGCCGCACCTTCCCAGGAAGCTTGGCGTGGAGGAGACCTGAGCAGGTACCGGTCGGATCTGGAGAGAACGATGGAGAAGTCCGCATCGGAGCCAACCGCGGTTCCCACCCCCCAGACCGAACAGCAGAGCGCGGACACACGCCCACGATTACCGTCCGGCTGGGCGGAGCGGCTGAAGCAGACGGTCCAGACAGGTGGTCGGGAGCAGGCGTTTGAGGAACTGATCAGCTTGCTCCGCGACTCAGGCCAGTTCGAAAAGATCCTGGAGGCTCGCTTGCTGGCCAAGCGGGCCGAGCTCGGCCTGCCGCTCGTCCACGCCCGGCCGCTGGATGACCTGCTCCCCGAGGTGCGCCAGCAGTACGAGGACGCCTATGTGGAAGCCTGTCGGGAAGTGGGCCGGCTCTTGCTCGAGAACGGGGAAATCGCCCGGGCCTGGCCGTACTATCGAGTGATCGGGGAACCGGGACCGGTGGCGGAAGCGATCGAGCGTCTTCCCGTGGAGGGAGCACCGGAGGAGGTCGTGCAGATCGCTTTTCACGAGGGGGTAAATCCGGCCAAAGGCTTTGCGATGATCCTTGAGAACTACGGTACCTGTGCCGCCGTCACCGCGTTCGAAGGATACACCGGACAAGCTGGCCGTCAGGAATGCATTACCCTACTGGTCAATCGGCTCCATGAAGAGCTGCTCAGCGGACTGAAGTACGCCATCGAACAGCGCGAAGGCAAGTGTCCAGAAACGGATTCGATTGAAGAACTGGTCGCTGACCGGCCCTGGCTGTTCGAAGACAATACGTACTTCGTGGACACGTCGCACCTGTCGGCGACGGTGCGGTTCGCCACCGAGTCCGAGGATCGGCGGACGATTGAGCGAGCCGTGGGGCTTTGCGAGTACGGCCGGCGGCTTTCGCCCATGCTCCAGTACAAGGGCTTCGTTCCGTTCGAAGACGTCTACAACGACTGCTTGGTCTATCTGCGCGCATTGCTGGGGGAAGATCCGACTCCGGCCATCGAGATGCTGCACCGGAAGGCCCAACACGAAAACGCCGATCTCACCGGATACATCGCAGCCCAAGTGCTGGTTAATTTGCTCTGTCGGCTGAAGCGGTACGAAGAGGCGATCGATGTGTTCGAGCGGTACCTGCGCGAGGTGCCCCTCGACCAGTTATACTGCCCAACGCTGCAGCAACTCTGCGCCCTGGCCGGACGGCCCGATCGTCTGCAACAGGCTGCGATACGGGATGACGACGCAGTAGCGTACCTGGCGGGACTGCTGCTGGAGCGGTCCGAACCCGGTGAGAAACCCCACGAGCAGGGCGCAGCCGACCGCTCTTGACCGCAGCCGCCAACTGCTTACGCTTCCGTAACGGAGAAGGAACAACCGCCGGAACGTTCGAGAATGACGTGCAGGCCCTCACCTCATTGGCTGACAGCTCTGAGTGTGGCCCTGGTCGGTCTTGTGCTCGACCTGGGCTCAAAGAGCCTGATCTTCTACGTTCTGGGCGAGCCGCCGCAGAGCGAACCGGTGGAGGTTATCCCGGGCTTCTTCTACCTTACGACAAGCTACAACCGCGGCGCACTCTGGGGGCTAGGCCACTCGTTTCGGTTTGCGGCGTACTTTTTCGGCGTGATCAGTGTCCTTGCAGCAATTGCGATCCTGTGGTGGTTGCTATGCCGCGGCGAACACCTCAGTCGCTGGCCTGCCATCTCGCTGGGGCTTATCCTCGCCGGAGCACTGGGCAATGGGTTCGACCGCTTCGTACACGGCCACGTGCGTGACTTCATCGACGTCAAGCTGATTGTGTACGACTGGCCCGTGTTCAACCTGGCCGATACGTTCCTCTGCATCGGGGCCGCCATGTTGGCCATCTACGCGTTGCTCTGGGCCGAGGAAACACCCGAACCGCAGGAAAACCGCTCCACCGGCACGCAGAGAACTCCCGGGGCGCTACGCAATCCGTGAACAGCAGCACGTGCTGTCCCCTCTCGCGTCTGCACGTTTCCCGTCTGACACGCGGCAGTTCACGATGCGCCGAGGGCTCCGCATACGAACTCGACCAGTTCAACCCAGACACGGTACTCTGAAAACTACCGCAGGCCGGCCGCCACCCTCGCGTGCCCCCGCATCGGGCAGTGGATTGCACGGCCCCAGTTCCCTGTGCTGCGCACGATTTCGTGCTCTCGATCTCTCCGTCGCACTCCGCCGCTACTGGTGGTTCAGCTCGCGCCGGCGGGTCTCCTCCCTCTTTCGAACCATCGCGGTCAGCATCCGGTTTGTGGGGGTAGGGATGGTTTTTTCGGCGCCCAGGCGAACGATGGCACCGTTCAGTGCGTCGATCTCGGTGCGTCCACGCTGTTCAAGGTCGCGCAGCATGCTTGGGTAGTGGCCGGCCGTCGGCGGGATGAGCTCCTCGTAAAAGTGCACGATGTAATCGTCGGGCCCCGGATAGAAGAGGGGGATACCATGAGTTGCCGCCACGGTGAAGACTTCGCGGATCACGTCATCCATGATCGCGCGAATCTCCCCACTGGCGGCCAGCTCGCCGTAGGTGGCGCGGAGGAGCGCACCGAGGGGGTTGAGGGCACAGTTGTAGAGGATCTTATCCCAGAGGAATTCCCGGTAGTGCCGGGTGGCCTCGGCGGGCACTCGCGCATCGGCAAGAAGCCGGGCCACGGCCTCGGCCAAAGGCATCCGGTCCGCGTCCCCGTCCGGCGGGCCGATGCGAAGCGCGTCGGCGCTGACGGTCACACGTACGTGCCCTGGAGCCACGACTTCGGCCCCGGTAATCACCCGGGCTCCGAGCACCACGTCCGGCCCCAGGAAACGGGCAAGCGTCTCGACGTTCCCATAGCCGTTTTGACAGCTAACAAACACCCTTGCCTGCACGGCTTGCTCCTTCAAGCTTCGCGCGCACGCTTCCGTGTCGTAGGACTTGACCGTAACCAGCACGCAATCGAATTGGCGATCGATCAGCTCGTCAAGCGCTTCGATCGGTCGAAGCCGGTCGCGGACGTGATGCGTCCCCCAGATGCCGTCGATCTTTAGTCCTCGCTCGCGGATTGCTTCCAGGTGGGACCTACGGCCCAGAAGCGTGACCCGGTGGCCGGCTTGGGCAAGGAAGCCGCCGAGCACGCTGCCGATCGCGCCGGCACCAAAGATCAGCACACGAGCGTTCCCGGTCGGTAGCATGGGGCCCCCGTTTATGATTCGTCCACCTGTTTCAGGTAGCTTCTGATTCGATCCTCTATCAGCTCGAGCACAGCTCGAAACAGCTCCAGTTGTTCCTCATCCGTGCCATCGGCCGCGGCCGGATCAGGGAAGGGCCAGTGCAGAACTTGGCCGGCGTTCGGCCAGACCGGGCACTCCTCACGTGCAGAATCACAAACCGTAACGACGAGGTCGAAGGAACCTGCCGCGACCTCGCTCACGTGCTTGCTTCTCAGCCCAGTGGTCGGATAGCCGCGTTCCTGGAGCACGGCCAGGGTGCGCGGATCTACCCCCTTTGGCCGCGTACCCGCGCTCACTACCTCCCACCGCTCGCCTCCCAGGGCGCGCCACACGACCTCAGCCATCTGGCTGCGGCAGGAATTGCCCATACAGACGATCAATACCCGTCGCCGCTCATCGGCCATTGCACCGTCCTCGACCGCACCATGGATCCGGCAAGAAGTGTACGATCGAAGACCGGCCTTTGCCAAAGCGGTCCTGCACACGGAGACAGAAGCGGGCTAATGTCCACGCGGCCCCTGCCTCGACCGATGCCGGGTGTCCGACGGATTGCGTTCACCCCCGTCCCGCGCGGCGCATTTGCCCTGCGCATTCCCTCCGCGTGCCAGGGGCGGGAGCTGCCGCGCGCGTTCGGTCGAGGCATCGGCTGCGGCGGGGGTAACGCCATTTGGGCTTGGAAGGTGCCGCCCGTGCGGAACAACCGCGGTGCAAAACGTACGAGGCTAGCGGGAAGGCAAAGCGCGGGTCACCGGCAAAGGCGGAACACGAAGCCGACTTCTCCTGCTGGACGGCCAGACGACGCCGCGGTAAGCTCCAGACGAGGTTACTTCGGTGGGATCTCGGCTTGGCAGACGTGCCCGTTCCCGTTCCGCACTAGACGTACTTTCGGATGACCCCCACGACCACGCCGATGATTTCGACGTCCTGAGCGGGCACGATGATGGGTTCCATGGTGGAGTTGGCCGGTTCGAGCCGGACCGTTTTCCCTTCGTGATAGAATCGCTTCAACGTCGCATCGTCCCCCTCAACCCGGGCCACGACGATCTGCCCATCCCGGGCAAGGGATTGCTTTCGGACGACGACGTAGTCACCGTCGGCGATCTGGTCTTCGATCATAGAGTCGCCGCGGACCTGGAGTACGAACAGGTCCGGCTGGTCGAAGAGATCGCTGAAGTCAACCACATCGTTGGTCTCAAATGCCCCCACGGGCTGGCCGGCGGCAATCACACCGGCCAGGGGCAGGACGGGGGGCGGATCCTGGAGACCCGGCACTTGAATCGACCGAGAAGAACGCTTCTGGCGGCGAATCAGGCCCTTGCGTTCCAGAGCCTGAAGGTGGCAGTATGCCCCATTGGGAGAGCGAAAGTTGAATGCCTTGCAGATCTCCCGGACGGTCGGCCCATAGCCCCGCTCACGCACGTAATTCGTGATGTATTCGAAAATCTTACGCTGGCGGACCGTCAGGCCCTCCAGCATCTCCGCGCTAATAAGGCTGCCCATGTTTCCTCCGCGCTTCGCCATCCGAACCCATGCTTTCTGCTGTCTCGAGCAAGTGTACAAATGTCCAGATAGCGCGTCAAGGGCACTGGGTCAAGCCGGTGCATCCGGCCGAAAGGCGCTAGTCCGACACCGAGCGACTCCTCAACGGAGCTGCTTACTCACAAGTTTGTCGGCCCGAGCACCGGCCACGGCGAGCCGCCGGGTTAGCGCGGCACTGCCGGAGTTTGGCGGCTCGAAACCGCCTGGGCTTCACAGCACATCGTCGGGATCCCATCGGACAAAGCCTTCCATGGCGAAGTACTCGGGCAGGCCGAGTTTGTTGTAGATCTCCGCGGTGCGACGGTTTCTATCCTCGGCCCGCTGCCAGAACTCACGGTCGTCATAAGGGCCCGGAAACATGGCTTCATCCTTCTGGCTTTCGTGCATGAAGATGGCCTTCCGCTTATGCTCGAGGTCCTCCGGGCTCAACGGGACCGCCTTGTCGATCTCGTGAGGCTCCCATTCCTGCCAGGCACCTCGATAGAGCCACACGTTCAACGGTTGGGGGCCGTACCGGCCGCGGCGCACGGCGGTCAGGATGGCGTCTGCGCACACGCGGTGGGTACCGTGGGGATCGGACAGGTCGCCGGCCAGGTAGATGTCGTGCGGCTGGACCTCGGCGAGCAAGCGCTCGATGATCTGGATATCCTCCTCGCCCACCGGTTTTTTCTCAATCGCCCCGGTCTCGTAGAAGGGCAGCCGAAGGAAGTGCAGGTTTTCCTCAGGTACGCCGAGGTAGGTGGCGGCCGCACGAGCCTCGATCTCTCGAATCAGCGTCTTGATCTCGCGGACCTCGTAGCAGTCGACATCACCCGGCTTTTTGCTCGCAAAGAACGCTCGGACGCGACCGGCCAGCTCATTCACCCGCTTATCGGGCATTTCGAACACGCGTAGGAAGCGGAGCACGAAGTCCAGGTAGCGGCGGACGTCGTGGTCGAACACCGCGATGTTACCGCTGGTCATGTACGCCACGTGGACGTCGTGGCCGACGCTGGTCAGGTGCAGCAGGGTTCCCCCCATGCTGATCACGTCGTCATCCGGATGGGGGCTAAAAACGACGATCCGCCGCCGCTCCGATCCCGACGGCGAGTAGCAGATTGTGCTCATCATTTGCTGGAAGACGTCGTGGGCGATGCGCTGAGCCGGACCGTACTCGCGAAGCAGCTCGTGCAAACGGTGCTCACGCAGGTCGTCGTCCTCCAGCTTCAGCAGCGCCTTATCCACCCGGAGACAGAGCCAGATCATCGCTTTCTTGATCAACTGCGGGGTCCACTCGACGCTGCCACACAGCCAGGGGGTATCGATCTCCGTGAGCCGGGCGGCGGCCGCTTCATCCAGGACGAATTCGGCATCCGGGTGGGTTTGCAGGAAGCTTGCCGCGATATTTTCTGTGATCGGCCCCTCTGCCGCCTGCTTCACAATCGTCGCTTTGTGTTCGCCGAAGGCCATCAGAATGATTTTGCGAGCGGAAAGGATCGTGCCGACCCCCATCGTAATCGCCTGCAGCGGTACGTTCTCCTCACCGAAGAAGTCGCTCGCTGCGTCCTTTCTCGTGACCGGGTCCAGCGTAACGAGCCGCGTGCGGCTGTCGATGGTCGAGCCGGGCTCGTTGAAACCGATGTGCCCGGTACGGCCGATGCCCAGAATTTGCAGATCCAGTCCCCCTGCCTCCTGGATCATCTGCTCGTACCGCTCGCAATACGCTTCCACCTCGTCAGGCGGTACCGTTCCGTCGGGCACGTGGGTGTTTTCGGGGGGAATATTCACGTGCCGGAAGAACATCCGGTCCATCCAGTTGCGGTAGCTCTGGAGCTGGGTGGGCTCGATGCCGTAGTACTCGTCCAGGTTGAAGGTAATCACGTTGGAAAAGTCGAGCCCCTCCTCTCGATGCATCCGGATTAGCTCGCGGTAGACACCGACAGGGGTGGATCCGGTTGCCAGGCCGAGCACGCAGTGTCGTCCCTCGGCGGCCCGTTCGCGAATCAGGTCGGCTATCACGGACGCCACGTACTTACTCGCGTCCTGGCTGGTGCGAAACACACGTGTGGGAACCTTGGTGAGCCGACACTGAACAGCGGTTACCTGGCGCGGTAAGGTCGATAGCGGCATTGCGAAACGGGCTCCGAATCTCTCCAGTACTCGTCGCTGAACGGGTTGCCAACTCGTCGGTTAATTCTATTAGCCGCCTGGAGCTCACCCCGCAAGATGCGGCAATCTTCACAATACCCTCATCTTTTGCAGCCCCCTTCCCTGGCCCGTCGCTCCCGTCGCTGCCGCCTGTTAACCCACCTACCCGCTGCCCGTGCTGAAACTCGGCCTCCAGGACTGACCGGCGCAAGCTTCTGCGTTGCCACGGAAGCCGACGCCCGGTTCAACCGCGGGCGGCTCGGTGAATGGGCGGGGTCGGGGCGCTCCCGCTTTGGTACGTCCCCCGGGCGGACCGCGCTACCGCCGCTGCGCCGACCGACCGGCGGGGCTCCACCGTCCGGCGGAGGCCGGGTGCAGCCCATCGAGTTGCAGAGGTCGCCATATGGGGGGCAACGCAAGCCGCTCGCTTCAACGGCCACGCGTTGTGGTTCCTCTCCGCCGGCCGCCGGCGTACCACCGCACCGGCCTAGCGCGCCACCTGGGCCAATCCTGCCGATCCCCGCGGGGCGTGCTCGAGAAGCAAGGTGGGCGTGTTCCGACAGCAGGGGGATGCTGGGCCCCATGCGCTCAACCGGGCGGCAAGCCTCCGGCTTTCCTCAAGCGGACCAGGCCCCGTCCAGCGACTTCGCGCCCGCCGCCGGGCCCGGGTGCAGGTCGGCGGCTGATCGCCTGCCGCGGCGTAGCTGGGGTAGCAATGCCCTCTCGCCGCCGTCCCCAGAGTCGCGCTAGTTCGGAAACGGCGAGAAGGCCCAGGTCAGGACGTGCGCACGCGGTCCAGGAACGCGGCCACCGAAGCCTCCAGCTCGCGGGCACGCTCCCAGCAAGCGCGAACCACCGAATCCTCATGGGGCATGGGTACGAGCGACTCGTAGTCCGGGAGCAGACGAACCGCCCGGCGGTAGTCCCTGCTCTTGCTCTGCTCGACCGCCACCGCTAGTTCGTTTTCCAGCCGTACCAGCTCGGACAGCCACTCCTCGAGCTGCTCCACTCCGCTTCGGTTGGCAACCAACAGTTCCTCCTTTTCGCCCCAACGTACAGGCTCGAGTTCGAAAACACCCTCGATTTCGTCCCCGTTCGCCGCTGCAACATGCCGCCAGACCTGACGCAGCACCCACAACCTGGCCCAGTCGCCGTACGCCTGCACCGCCACCCGGCACGCGTCGGCCGTGACGAAATTCTTCCCCAGGCCAACGTCGTCCGCATCCGTGAAGAACTCGCCACCGCGGTCCAGCAGCGTTTGCAACCGCCTGCGCGCCTCAACCATGAGCTGCACGGTGTCGAATCGCAACACGTCGCTGAGAAGCGTGTTGTGACGGCATCGATTCCGCGTGGCAAACTTCAGCTCGTTCCGGACGACGGCGTACGGCGCCGCATAGAGCAGCCACCCCGGATAGAGCTGGTTGTACCCTTCGGCTACCCCGTCAGACCTGGTTCGTGGCGGCACGATCAGGGAGAACGGAAACCGCAGTTCCTGCGGGAGCAGCGTGGCGCCGCTGGCGATTAACGTGTACGGGGCTCGTGAGAAGTTAGCCGGGTACTTCACCAGTACGCCCAGTCCGAAAAACACGCCCTCACCTGCGTGCAGCTCCTGGTCGGGTGCTTTGCCAGTGTGGTTGGAACCGACCCGAGCACCGGCGCTGAGATTGCCTCGTCCCCCTTCCCAAAGAGCAGCAATCAGCAGGGCGTCGTGATTGATCCCCGTGAATGGTCCGACCAGGGAGGAGGTGACTTCCGCCTGAGCGCACGTCGTATTCGGCCCGATCACGCTGTGGCGAACCCGAGCATACCGTGTGACTTTAGCCCCCTCACAAACGAACGCATCTTCCACCAGTGCCCCGTCGCTCACGTCCGCCCCCCACTGGACGATGCTTCGCCGAACGATCGCGCGCGTTCCTACCCGAGTCGCCCGTTCGTCCGCCAGGATCGTCACCTCGTCGAGCTCCGCCGCGCCGTCCACCTGGACGCCTCGATCGAGATAGCACGCCGATATTCGGCCCACTCCCAACACCCGAGCCTCCGGCCCAACGACCGTGTACCCCAGCGCGCAGCCGTCGGCGTACCGGCGAACGATCCGTTCCCACTGCTCCACATCGATCCGTCTGCGGGCGGCCGCAACGATCTCCTCGAACAAGCACTCGGCATACAGGACAACGCTTCGGCCCCCTGTGGTGACTCCGAGATGGATCGCGACGCCGTTGCCGCAGGTGCTCGGCTTGCCCAGAACAAAGCCGGCACCGACAACTGCAGACCGCGGACCGAACAGAGCGTGATCGATCAGGGCCGTGTCCTGGACCAAAGCATCGCAGCCCACGACGGCATCGCGCAGGGTGCACCGGTACACACCGGTGGGCAAGCGAAGGTCGCGGACCTGAATCGTCCCACGGAAGGGCGCCAACACCACGGTGCCGAGAAAGCGGCACTGCCAGACTCGACCGGGGTCAAACGCCGGGTGAACGAGCACGTTCCGCCAATCCTCGGCGGTATTCCCCTGCGCCAGAAGCTGCTCGACCTCGGACCTGCTCAGCGGCCTCGGCTCAATCGCCTCTTCGAACGCCCACTGCGCCGGAGAGCGACGGACCCGGTCGAGCTCCGACAAAAGCCGCGACGATTCGAGCAGCCGCCCAAGATCGGCAGCAACGTGCGTGCTCCGCTGCACCATGGTTCGCACCCTCGGCCGGACGACGTGGCACCGCTCGCTGGTGACGTGCTGACCCGCTTTGGGAGTCTACGTCAGGAATCCCGTTGACGCAACGCAGAACTCCCGCCGAACCGGGGCGGAGGCATGAAGTGTGCCGCCCTCCCGACTGCCTAGCCGTGCGAAAAACGCTTACGTGACAGGCCGATGCAGCCGCCTGCGTGAAACCCGACCAAAACCGGGGAGTAGTTCACGCGATCGCCCCAGCATTTGCCCGACAACGCCGCGAGAAGCCGGACAGCGGCGGAGCGAATGCTGGGAAGGATCCGTGCACAGGAGACGAATGCGAGATGGCCGTACCGATCTTGACGAACTCGGCTTGGCGAACCATCAAGCGGGAACATGCACCGCAGAAACGAACCGGTCGAGTGCAGCGGCAAAACGAAGGGGACACAGAGAGCACAGGATTTCGCCCTGTCTCCGTGTCGCTGTGGCAAGTCTCACATGGCTACGTCGATCGCTAAAGACGATACACGCCGCCTGCCAGCGTGCGAATTCGGTCGGACAGGACGAGATCGGCCGGTAGGAACCCGCTGAGTCCCGATGGAAACGAGCATCTGCGTCGGCCCCCTCGTCATCGGCGGGGGGCTTGGGCCGAATGGGCCGCGACGGGCTTTTCAACAAGCTGCGTCCGCCTGCGCACGACATACAGCGTCCCACCGATCACAGCCACGACGTCCGCTTCCCTCCGGTCCAGGCCCGCGATAAAGTTGGCCACGTCGTAGACGAACCACAACTCGGACGAATCCTTCCAGTCGGCGGTTTGCTTCCACCTCGTGGTCAGCTCGAGGTCGATCAGAGCAGAGTTTGCGATGTACACCTCAGGATGCGACTCGAGGTCCTGCACCCAACGCGCGAGATACAGATAGTCCGTCACGCGGTTTGGCATCAGGTTCGCCGGGCCCACGTAAGCGGCGGGTAACCTGCCGGCGGTGAAGATGTTCGTGTACGCATGCCAGTGACCTAACGTGGCCAGCGCGCTCAAGGCCTGGGCGCCTACCAGCGCGGCAGCGATCCAGCCAAAGCGGCGGAGAGGAGCCAAGGCAAATATGCCGGCGAGCAAGAGAAAGGGAAACCCGGGGAGCCACTGCGAGTAGAAGCCCATCTTACCGGAGGCGATGAGGAAGCTCAGGGCCAGGCAAGGAAGGAGGGTCAGGAACAAAGCGCAAGCACGACTTCGAGCCGCTCGCGCACCGAAGAGGCCAACGATCATGGCCACGATACTGCTTGCCCCGAGGCAAAGCTCGGCAGGCGTCAGCTTAAACGCCAGGACTACAGGTAGGAAGTACCAGGGGCTCTGCTCCAGAGACCGGCCGAGGAGGTACGTCGGGTATCCGGTTTCCCAATTGTGTAGGTACCAGTCCAATCCCTGAAGGTATGGCATCGGCAACGGCACGCGGATTCCCCCGAAGGCCGTCGCTGCAAACCGGTTTTCCTGGAGACGACCATGCGGGTTTGGCCGACCGAGCAAGAGGCTGCTCCTGGCGCGCAGCTCGCCCAAGCGGAAGCCCGTGCGGTCGAACAACCATCCCGCGTTGATGACGGCGACGGCCACAGCGACGGCTCCGAAGAAACCTGCCGCCCGCCGGACGTAAAGCACACGCTGCGTGGTTACAGCGGTAAGAAGCAGTTTGACGACGCCGACTGCAAAGAGAGCAAGCAGCCATAAGACGCCCGTGAACGTGACCAGGTTGGTGGCTCCGGCCCACAGCCCGGCCTGGATTGCGGTGGCTCGGCCGGGGTTCTGCCAGAAGCGCAGGACTGCGCGCGCTGTCCAGATCCATACGCCTGCGGCAGCCACGTCCGTCAACGCGGTCGGCCCCCATCCGAGCACGGACGGACTCAGCGCATACAGCCAGCAGGCAACCCTAGCTGCAGGCAAACCGGCGAGCTCACGGGCCCATACGTAGCACCCGAGGGTGCCGAGGAGAAGGAGCGGCACCGCCAGGGTAAGTCCGAGTCTGGGGTACAGAGTCGCGTGCCGACCGGCCGCGCGAAACAACTCGCGCGGGATTCAGTCGAGGCAGCCGTCCACCACCAGAAGCGGAGGCACTTCGAACTCGTCATCGAACAACCAGATTGGCAGCGCCATCAGCGCCTGGACGGGCACAGGATCGGCCACCGACACGCTCACTCGGCCCGTGGTCAGGAACCACCAGCCGGCCGCAAGTCGACCGGCCTGGAGATGCAGGTGTGTCCAGATGACGAGCAGCGAAAGGGCGGCCTGCACAACCACAGCGCCCAGAAGCCACGGATCTGGACTCCGGCGGTGCCGTTGAACTTCCTCCGAGTTAGCCTTCGGTCTCGCCTTGCCCTGCATGGTTCACTTCCCCGGCCCCACGCATCCGACTCCGAAGCCACCACAGCAGGCCCGCAAAGATACAGGCGACCAGCGCGATCCACAACCACGGCGCCGCTTCCCGTTTCACAGGTGTCGCCGCCACGTTCGCAACACCAAACCGCGCCAGGGTGAACTCCTCGTCCGCTGGGGGCTTCTCGGGGACCCTAAGCTCAAAGATCTGCTCGTACCAACCCTCCGGATTCCTGGTCGACCCCTCCACGATCCAATCCCCCCAGTGTTTTTTCGGAACGGGGTACGGCGCGTAGGACTCGTTGTACTCCAGCCGAAACTCGGTCCGCATCGTGTGCCATTCGTCTCCATCATGCACCAGCCGCTCCGTTCTCCCCTTTACAATCGCCCACATCCAGCCGGGATCCAGCCAGATCTCGCCACGCTCACCATGGGACGAAAACCCCGGGTTCTCGAACGCTACGCGCAAGACACGACGCCCGTCGACCTTATCCCACCCGACTGGCTGCAACCGGATCCCTTCGGACCACAACAGCTTCGATCGCTCGCGAATCGGCGCCGCCTCCAACAGGTATCCCATCCCGGTCCAGGCGGTCAGGGGCCAGCAATCCTCGGCGCGCCCTTCCGCGGCCCTATAGTCCGTCAGCGACCACTGGCCATCCTCACCCTTTCTCAGCGACGCCCTCACCTTCGGCCCGTACAGCATCGCCAACGACACAGGCGGCGAACCATCGAAGGAGTTCGTCTCCTCGATCCAATACCCGTACCGCCCGTTTTGAACGATTGTCACCTTGCGCTCGTCCCACAACGTTCCCTCCTTCGGTCCCGAGCCATCTCGAATCCTTCCCGGTCCCGAGCGATCATGAACCGTGCCGCACAGCCGTGTGGCCAGCTTCCCAACATACTCCTCCATCCCCGCCCGAGCCTTGGCCGCGATCTCTTCCGCCGACGGCAGCTCTACAGCCTCACGGTCGCTCCCGGCAGGAAAAAGCAGCAGGAAAACCACACCAGGAATTGCCCCATTCATTCGACACCCCTCGCTCCACCACGACCATGCAGCAGCCCGTTCCTACAATACGCGTCACCCCACATCGCGAGAACGTGTTGAACGCCGTCGCAGGATCACCCGGAACGGCCGCCAAGACTACCAATCGAGTTTACCCAAAACCTGTAACAGGCGCCCGTCACTGGCAGGGATCGCGTCACAAAGCCTGCCAACGGTGTCCCGATCCGCCGCCATCAGACCAGGCGCGATTGATGCCTCAGGCCCCTCTCTGTCGCCACAGAGTGTTAGGCGCCCGTCGGCACGCACCGACCTCCGCACAGCATGGTCAAGCCGGCCCGGACTCAGCCGCTGCCGACCGCCTACTCGTCCGGCCGACGTTGGCTTAAGGGATTACCCTCCCCGGCCCCGCGCATTCGACTCCGAAGCCACCACAGCAAGCCCGCCATGACACACGCCACCAGGCCGATCCACAACCACGGCGCCGCTTCCCGCTTCACAGGCACCCCCGCCACGTTCGGAACCCCAAACCGCGCCAGGGTGAACGTGCCATCCTTTGGGAGCTCCTCCGGGATCCGAAGTTCGTACACGGTTTCCCACCAGCCCGCAGACCCATTGTTCGAAGCACCCACCACGACCCAGTCCCCCCGTCTCCTCTTTGGGACAGGATAGGGGGCATATGTATCGTCATAGTCGACTTGCAACTCTGTTCGCTGCGTGCCCCAGTGGTTCCCGCGCCTCACCGCACGCTGCCATCTCCCCCTTACGATCGCCCACATCCGCCCCGGATCTAACCATACCTCTCCACGCTGCTCTTCGGGCAGAATCTGGTACGGCACACGCAACAGGCGGCGACCATCGACTTCTTCCCACGACGTGGGCAGCAAGCGCACTCCCTCGGACCAAAGCTGCTTTGAAGCCGCCGGGCTTGGGAACGCAAGTAACATGTACCCCACGGCGGTCTGATAAGTTAGCTGCCAACACTCGATCGCGAGAGAGCGCTTAACGGCATAATCCACGACCACCCACTTCCCGTCTTGTGCCTTCTCAAGCGCGGCTCTCACGGCCGGCCCACACAACAGCGCCCACGAGGTCGGGTGTGACCCGTCCAGGTAATCGGTCTCTTCGACGACATACCCATACCGTCCGTTCTGCACGATCTGGACCTTCCGCTGCTGCCACAGGGGCCCCTCGTTCGGCCCAGAGCGCTCCCGGATCGAGCCGCAAAGCCGCGTGCCCACTTCGACAAGATACCGCCGCATCGCCGCCCGAACCTTCTCGGCTAATTCGTCCGGCGTAGGCGGATCAGCGCCTTCAGAAACGGCAGGTAGGGGGAAGAACAAAAGCGAAGCCAGATAGCAGATCCACCGCTTCATGCCAGCTTCCGAGCCTAACCAAAGCCATATGTCGACCAACCCGACGGACGCCCCCTGAGCCCCGTGCCGATCGATCCCGAGGGCCAAGCGGAGCACTCGCGGGCGCTCACAAAGAACTCGTCCGTTTTGTACTGAGGTTAACACGTAACCGTCGCTCGGTGAACGGTTGCCCCCTCCTCCTGTCCGCAAAACCCGAGTCGACGCCATAAAACCAGGGCAGCGGTGAGAACCTACGGGAGACCCAGTGACCGTCGCGGATCCCCTTGCAGGCGCAACGGAGGCAGTCCTCGGGTGGATACACGATCCACGAGTGGGGAGGCCCGGCTCGCCGGGCTCCCCCCTGCGAACCGTACGTGCCATTCGCGCGGATACGGCTCTCCGATCGTTGGTCTTACCTAATAGAGCGTGGCCGCCACGAACCATGGCCGAACAGAGGCTACCTGACCACCGCACCCGGAGCTCCCCAGGCCCCGGCTGACAACCCACCTCTCGGACGCTGCTCGTTAACTTTGGGGTGCGGCGGTCCTCCGCCCCTTTTGGTTTCGTCGCCGGAGCCGGGCGGCGCGGTCGGGGGCCGAGGCGCTGCGCGCCGGCCTCGGCGGGCAACTGAAAGCGGCACGGGAGTGCCGCACTCCAAAAAGCCAAAGCGGCACGGGAGTGCCGCACTCCACAAAAAGCCAACGTGGCAGCCTTCTGCCGCTTTCAGTTCCTGTGCGCCCGACCCCCAGCGCAGGCCTCGGTTCGCCACCGTGTCGGCTCACCTGGACGTCAGGCCGCATCGGGTTCGTCATCCTGCGGACTGCTCGTTCACCTCCGGTTGCGTTCCACCTCTTCTCGCGGAGACGCAGTTACTTTCGGTTACGGGGCCCAGACCAAGCCCCGGCGAGGACTTTCACCTCGCTGGCTCGATGCGCTCCGGAGCGCACGAGTGCGGTGGCCCTCTGCCGCTTTTAGAAAAAACCCAAAGCGACAACGGGCGCCGGACCTCCGTCCCCGACGCGACACAAGTCCCGCCCCCTCTTCGCTGCGGAAGAGCATGGGCTCAGGACGGCGCTCGCGTGGCGACACGGCGATCCTCCCCTGTTTGCCCCAAGCACTTGCGCACAGGCACAAGGAAATGCATGTGCGTCTCTCTGGCGCGGACCCCAGGCCACCGATCGGTATCTCGTCGACTGGCCGCGGCGCGTAAGTGGGGACCGGTTCAGCCTCCCGAAGTCTTCGCGTCACCAATAGGTTTCCAAAAAAAGTCCTCCCCGCGGCTTCGCTCCAGCACCACTGCGGGAATGTCTTTCCGCTCAGTTTCGCGAGGGTTCACGTGCTCATGGTCCAGGTATGGCCGTAGGCGGTCGATGTAAGGCCACGGCCAGCTTTTTGGAAGCTCTGCTATCTGCTCGCGAAGTCGCTCCGCCACCTCGTGCCGCTTTGTCGTGGATATCAGCCAGTGAGCAACGTCGATCCAGTCCCCCGGGTCGTCAATAACCCCCGGTTTCCCCTCATCCTGCATTTCCACGAGAGGCGGTACCTCCAGACCGGCGACATACCGGAGGTGGGACGCAGCTTGGAAGGCAACCCACTCCGGGCCCACCTCCACCAGATCGGCGAGCACCTCGAGCGCTGCCTTGTCGCGACACCGGCTCAGGGCGCATACGGCCGCCAGCGAAAGGACCTCCGTCGCAAAGTCTTCCTTCTGATCTAGCGCAAGACCACGGAGGAATTCCGTGTCGTAGTCGCCCACCTGTCTAACGAGCAAATCTAGAGCGCGCAGGCGCAAGTGAAGTGGGTAACTGTCATTCTTGACGACCGCTCGCAGACCGACGCAGATCTGCTGCCTGTGCCGTCGGGCTGGACGCGAGCCACTCACCACATTCACGACCAACTGGACACCCGTACATTCGGCAGGTAAGACGTGCCGTACGCGTGACGGGTACGGAGTGGCCAGAAACGAGGTCAAATGTGGCGTCCGACGGGCAAGGGGATCAGGCTCGGTGAAAATGCAACTCTCCCACGCCTCGGGAACAGGGGGAAGGGGCCAAACGAAAGTGTCCGTGCGCGTCGCGTCGGTTGGGAGCCGCATGCGCGACCAACGAGCCTGAAACGCGCGCCGATATCTTTCAGCGGCTTTTCGGAGGCAAGGAGCCGAGCTTTGCTCCCAGAAGTACAGAGCTGCATACAGCCGTCGGTCGCCAGGTAAATGTGTCGCGATGTTCTCCCAAAAAAGGGGCCAGTCCGGCGGCTCAGGATCTGGGTAACCTCGCAGTCGGCCAAGCTGCGCTTCGAGTGTCCGAACACACTCGGCAATGGCCGCAGCGTGGGGCCACACCTGTAGCCACAGCAGAAGCTCAGTTACCGTATATGCATTGCAATCCGTGTCCGGTTCGAAGAAATGCTCGATAGGACGATCCCGGAAGATGTGCAACACGGTTTCCATTCGCATTGCTTCGGACGGTGTCAGCACGCGGTACCGTGAGGCCGGATGTGCGCGCGGCAACCACACGCGCCTCGGCCCCTTAGGCGACGGAGGACCTTCCCGAAGAAGAACCGCGGCTACGGTTTCCGCAGACAAATGTGCGGTCTCTGTATCGTCTGCTTGCGCCCAGATCGGGTGGATGAGGCTGAGACTGAGAATGAGCGCAAATCTCGTGCAGATGGTTCTACCGGCCATCATCATGCCTCCAGGCCCACGACCCTACGGGCTACTGATGTCGCGAATGGTTGTGATGTCCAGGTCTCTCCAACGCCAGGCGGCCTGCCCTTGTTCCACGTCTCCTGAATCCATGAGATGGACCTCCGGGCCACCTGTATCTGTCAGCGTAAACTGGTGGCCGACTTCGTGGGCGGTGATAAAGCTCACAACTTCGTTGAACATAAGCGATTTCTCTAGTGCTAAGTCGCGGGCAACCTCCATGAACACCAACGAGACCAGCCAGTAAGGCGTATGACCGGCACGTGCATTCTCTTCGTCCGGATCGTTGTCGGAGTCGAATCCGCACAGGGCTGGATCGCGGTCATCTCCCCCCTCAGGGGGGTAGCCGGGCTCATACGCACCGGTTACGTTGGCGAGCCAGAGAGCATTCAGTCCCTCATGGCTCAAGCTTTGCACGTGGCGCGCAGTGCTCAAGTATGCGCCGTCCTTATCTTCGAAGCAGTACTCAAACTGAACCCGCGGTTCATTCCAATGCGTCGGCTCTACCTGGCGCACCGAGACGAAAGCCCCCGGGTAGTCCAGTGTTGAATCCCCCTGCTGGCCGGCCATGGCGCGAGCAAGAGCTTGCAAGTCTGGGTCCGGCACGTCGTTGAACTGCACATCGTCCGGACCAGGCTGTGGTGGACCGCCTGCCATCGAGTCCACCTCCACGTTTAACCAGCGCCACACGACCAGTGGCGCGCTCACCCTCAGGTTGTACGCGGTTTCGCTCTCATCTACCCGCGGCTCTTGCTGACGCACGCCGTCGCCGTCCCAGTCCAGAAAAAGCTCGTCCCCTGGCGCCGTATGGCTTTCGTACGGCCGTGCAAAGTCCAACTCGTCCGCCTTGTGCCCAGTTAACCCGATGCGGTAATTGTCGCCAGGCTGTGCGCGATCATCTGTTCCGACAACGTCGAAAGGCACCGTTACCAACCACCGCCCAGGCTGGGACACGCTGTACTCTTCACCCACCTCCACGCACAGCTCCGTGACCACCGCACCGTTCCTAACAAAGCCTCCCATTCCACCGTATTGATCCGAGAAGCCCGTGGTGTTGTCATTGTCCGAATCCGTGTCGTCGTCGATTACCCCCTCGTGGGCGCTCAGGTCATCGATATCGAAAGCCTCCAGACAGACCCGAATCCCTACCAGCTCTACAGGCTGAACGGTGTACTGCACATCCACACGGCCGTTCCACGCACGATCCCACCGATTCGTGGCTGCGTCAAACTGCGCGTCCGGATAAAACCACCAGGCGCCCGGCCGATGAGGATCCTCTACCAATTCCCCCGCCTGTGCCCCGCTAGCGGCCGTCCACGCCGGCACCGACGCCGCCGCAATTCCCAGCGGTTTGGCCGGACCTTCCAGCAGCGATCCGCCATAGAGCACGAACCGGATCTCCCACGCACCGACACCAACCGCTTCTGCATCGAACGTGCAGTCCTGATCCGACAAACAGGTCCCGAAGGCTTCCCAGCTTCCCCCACTCAGTGGCCGCCTTTGCCACTCGATGTAGTTCACCGGCTCGTCCGGCGGGTAGATGGCGGTAAACTTGAGCTCATCCTTGGCCCAGACGATCGGGACCGACGTGTTCTGCTGGAAGCTGGCTGTGTCCTCCGGTGCTTTCCAGTTGTGGTTGGGGCGGTAGGGCAGACGCCATTCCACCGTCCAGTCCATCGTAGTTTCGCCTCCCGGTGTCTTCTGTCCACCCGACGGGGCAGCTTTTAGAACTGCCGTGCCGGAACTTCCCCCCTTGTTCCAGGCAGCACCGGATGGCGACGCCGACGGCAGGGATCCGATGACCAGGCCGCCGGTCTGCCGTACGGCCCACGGGCTGTCAGACTTGGTAGCCGACCGCACCTCCGATCCCCCGGGTTGCGGGACAATGCCCACGGTTTCATGCATGCCTGGGCCCTTCACCGCGGCCCCAATCTCACCTGGGGCCCACTCCCATAGGTCCACTGCATCGTCCTCCCCTGTGTCCCGAGATGGCGGCGAAAGTACCACCGGCGGCGCCACGCTGAAGGACCAGCGGACCTGCTGTGGTTCGAAAACCCAGGAAAGAAACGGCTCGCGCGGTCTGAAGTTCTCCCCGAAAAGCCTGCGCGTGTCGTGGTGGACGTCGGAGGACTCTCGTTCCCACCTGCGCTCGTGGTTCGACGCTTCGAGAACATGCAGGGGGAAGAGATCGAGAAGCGCCCCCATGCTCCAGAGTCCCTCGCTGACCGGGGTCCTCTGTTCCAGGCTCTCAACCGCCGTCCTTAACGCCCGACGTATCCACCGACGGCGCGGTAGCCGTTTGTCGGGATTTGCAACTACCCCCCCCCTACGCCGCGACAGCAACCA
>Ga0256839_1001409_pt1 | contig 29189 bp, 35 predicted proteins | sample 354166metaG_FD_185968 | JGI IMG/M metagenome (GOLD analysis project Ga0256839, IMG submission 185968) | Hydrothermal vent microbial communities from Mid Atlantic Ridge, Atlantic Ocean - 354-166 | ecosystem: Environmental > Aquatic > Marine > Hydrothermal vents | place: Atlantic Ocean: Mid... | reverse complement strand
GTTAGCGTTCGCGAGGAATTGACCGACTTCGGGCAAGGGGAAAATACGTCAAGAAAATCGAGAGCAAAGCGAATATACCCTTGCGGGCGCGAGGACGTCACACGTCCTTAGCCGTGTGCATGCATGCGCACGGAAAACATAAAAAAACAGGGCTTCTACGCCCTGCTGCATTACTTATTTATGGTTTACAATAAAAACCCTTGGTAAACTATAACGGCAAGAAAAATAACCACCAATGCTCCGATAGACATAAACCATGGTAATAACATTTTATCTGATTTTGTTATTGTTTTTTTATCATGCGCGATCATGGTCAAATTTCTTCTGTCCTGGTCAGATTTATCCAAGCGAACCCTTAAGTCATCAATTACATCATTTTTTTCATCTATAGACATGATTTTGTCCTCTAACCTCTCCTTTAAATGTTTAACTTCCTGCTCTAGCACCTTGATATCATTAGGGCTTTTGATTATGGGGTCTAAGTGTTTCGAATTGGACTTTCTTGGGTAAACTCGAAACAATTCAGAGGGGTCTATTTCAAAACTACCATTCTCATTTTTAGTAGCTGATAATTTTCCATTCTTAATAGCTGTAGTTATTGTAGACGTTGCCTTTCCCACCTCTTTGGCGGCTTGCTTGGCTGATAATACAGTAGGGGTCATGGGCTTTTTCCTCGTAGGTCTTTCCGTGTTCGAATTGGACTTTTCAAAAAGGATTGTCGAACATGCAGATATTACAACTTTATACGACTATTTACCAACAATAAAAATTAAGGTTTTATTTAATATTTAATTTAATCTTTTGATTATGGGGTCTAAGTGTTTCGAATTGGACTTTTTTGGATAAACTCGAAACAATTCAGAGGGGTCTATTTCAAAACTACCATTCTCATTTTTAGTAGCTGATAATTTTCCATTCTTAATAGCTGTAGTTATAGCTGTAGTTATTGTAGGCGTTGCCTTTACCACCTCTTTGGCGGCTTGCTTGGCTGATAATACAGTAGGGAGTCATGAGCTTTTTCCTCGTAGGTCTTGCCGTGTTCGAATTTGACTTTTCAAAAAGGATCGTCGAACACATAAAATTTGTTAATGCAATGCAATAGAAAAAATTACATGGGGCAGGGGACACCAATCGCCAACGTTGTTATCCATACACCATATTATTCTCTTAGTTAGTAGACTTGGCTATGCAACCAAGCCTTTTTCATTTGTTGTTTGAAAACTTAGGGCATAAATAATTTTCGTTTATGAGCATCAAAAACTGGTGGCATCTGTAACTGTCTATAATATTATAAGTCCGTAGACATAGTAATTCACATGAGATATAACGTCTATTAAATCGGTTTTTCATCATTAGTGTGCAATCACGTCCATTAATCGAATTAGGAGACATATTTTATGGATGGTCGTTATTTTGGTTATGCGCGAGTTTCAACAAACCAACAATCGTTAGATATTCAAAAAAAAGCCCTTGAGAATGCCGGTGTTAAATCCAGCCGTATTTTTACAGATAAGGCATCTGGCACTACTAAAGAGCGCAGCGGGTTAGAACTGCTCATATTGAAAGTAGAGCAAGGAGACTGCATTATTGTAACAAAGCTGGACAGGCTTGGTCGTGATACGGCTGATATGGTGTTCCTTATCAAAGAATTTGATACTATGGGCGTTACGGTGCGCTTTTTGGATGATGGTATCAGCACAGAAGGCACGATGGGCAAAATGGTTATCACTATATTATCTGCTGTTGCGCAGGCAGAAATACACCGCATGTTAGAGCGCACGAATGAAGGTCGCCAGCAAGCCAAGGCAAGGGGCGTAAAATTTGGTAGAAAGCGCACCATAGATAGAAAAAAAGTGTGTGATCTATATGCAAATGGAGTAGGGGCAACAGCTATCTCAAGACAAATGAAAATTGGAAGGTCAACAATCTATAAATTACTCAAAGAAGCCCCTAACCAAGGTCAAATTTGACTTATATGGAAAACTTAATTACATATATATACAACAAAACAGTGTGAGGAATTAAAATGACAAAAAAAGATAGAACAGAGCCATGTTTGGCACCTACGTTTTGTTTTTAAAATTGAGAGATATGTCCAAAACTAAAAGAAAATAATGAGTTTTTCTTGTGTAATAGTAACTGAGGGTTTTGTTTCACACAGGTGAATGTAAGCGCAATAATTAAGAAAAATTGAAAAGAGAAGAGCATTATGTCAGTATGTATAATGGGGTCAGGTTTAGCTGGCTTAGCCACAGCGGTTAAATTAAAAATTAACAACTCTAATTTGGATGTATGCGTTGTTACTAATGGTAAGACAAGCAATACAGTTATGGCGGGTCAACGATTTCGCCCTAGGATTACGTCTGATGATGATAGCGAGATTGAAAAATTCGTAAATCTCATGGCATATCGTAATTTTTCGAACGCAACACCAGAAATGCAAGAATTTTCTGAGTGTGGTTTACAGGAGTTAAAATTTTGGACAAATATAGCACCTGGAAATCTAGGAGTTAGCGAACTTCCTAGAATTGAGTGGAACGAGCTAAGTTCATGGTTTGGACCACAACTCGGTAAACCAAATAATGCAGGATTCGGGCGCGGCAGAAATCTAGTGTCTTGGTTTAATGCCTTCGCGGAGAATTTAGGTGTTAAGTTTATTCATGGAAGTGTAACACAACTCAACAATCAGGGAACCAATATAAGCTCCATAACAGTTGAAAACAAGGCTAATGTAAGCACATTACATGCCGATACATATGTATTAGCGGCGGGCAGTATTGGAGGTAGTATTTTCAATTCCACAAATATACCTTTTGTATTTTCATCTCAAGAGCTTGCATATAAAGCTGATATATTGTTATCTGGGGCAACACTCAATATGTTTCATATTTTTGGCAATGCAAAAGCAGATGGGGCACCGAAAGCAGGGTGCTATGAAACAGATTTATTAGACAGTTCTCAAATCTATCTCTTTAACAACGATACGGGAAAATATGACATTCTAGATGAAGAAACGACAGATTTGTTATCCTCGCATCAAAGTCATTACCATTTCAATGAAATTTCAAGGAGATTCTTAGATCATGGTGGAATAGTAAACATTGTTACACCAGGGATTAAGGATAGATTTGCACGTGTCTCTCATCATTATAGTCATCTTGGTGTCTGTACAGAAAATGGCGTTAGGGTTAAAAATTCGGATAATTTATTTGCAGTCGGTGACGCTGTAACAACCAGCCATTGGAGTGGACATCAAATACGCTACCCTGGTGTTGCTTTAACTAATTGCTTGGTCACCGCATATAAAACAGCGCAAGAAATTTCTGAAACTAATATTTTTCTAAATCCCATCAAAATTGCAATCCAAAAGAATAAGACTTCGCTTTGTCCTACGCTAAAGAGAAATGCTACAAATGATTTCAAAAGATTAAAGAACATAAATACGGCACACTTATTTGAGCTAGAATTTTCTACAGGTTACAACTATGATACAGCTTCAAGATGGATAAATAAACTCGGAACGCTATTTAGCGGGCATACACACTTCCAAAATCTAGTAGATATTAGCAAAGATATTGCAGCCTGTTACCAGCACCGCGAAGAATTTAGCCAACAAGAACCAATATATTTAAAAAGAGGATGTGATTATGGATATTAAAAAAATTGACTATAAACAAAATTCAATGTTTCCAGAAGATGCTCGCAATATAACTTTAGAAGAAGGTGCTATTATTCTAAAAGGTCTGCCTAAAAATAAATTAATAGGTTTTTTGAACGATTTTGGCGAAATTGTTCCTCAATATGATGGGAATCCGACTTTTGAAATATCCCAAAACTCACATCTAGAAGGCATTTACCACTCAAGGAGTACCAGATCTATTCCTGCGCACACTGATGGACATGACTTAGCTTTACCTCCACATTTCTTTTTTTTGTTCTGTGTTAAACCATCGCCTTCACAAGATGGATTTACAGAGGTTTCAGACGCCCAAAAATATTTAGACTCTTTATCTGAGAATGAGCTGGATTGTCTAGAGCAATACTATCTTGACTATACAAGCATGCCGGGAGAACAAGCCCATGACGGTCAAAAATCTATTTTTCAGATATTCAATAGGGAAAGCAACATATTCAGGTATAGCTATAACTACCTTAAAAACAGAGCGCCTGAGGAAATGCAAGACATTATCGAAGGTATCAACCAATTCCACATACAAAATAAAACATCAATTTTGTTACAGCCAGACGAACTGTTGATTTGCGATAACTACCGCATGTTACACTCACGTACAGAATTTGAAGATCGAGATCGCCACCTTATTAGGGCATGGGATCACTAGTAGTATCCTCGAAGTTTTCTGCGATGCCTGAGTTTTTTATCTGATCATGTTGTCGCACAACCTCATTGATAATAGTACGCATTATATTCTGAACTATTTGCGGAGGAACGCCGTTATCAGACGCAAGTGACGCAATGCGCTTCATTTGTTGTTGTTCTCTTTCAGGAGATATCGAAGAAATATTATGTTGGGCTTTTGTTATTCCAACTTTATGAGTATATTCAAATCTTTCAGCCAATAATTCGACAATCGCCTTATCAACATCATCTATATTATCACGTAAGTTCTCTAGTACTTCATTAGCTTTAGTTGTCATCATTATCCATACTCAAATTTATTTAGTTATTAAGGAAGTATATAACAAAAGTCGAAGCGTTTGTATATGTTTTATGCAAACGAACCCAATATTTTGATACCTGATATGCATTGGCCCATGTTATCGCAAAAAATTGGGCAGGCACGAATGACATCCCACCATTATGCAATGAAAAGAGAAGGCGTTGCTGGTGAAATAATGTCTAAAATGGATGAAATAATAGGAAATCAGGCATCTGTATCCGCTGTTTATACTAATTATCCCAACAACCCTACTGGCTTGTATGGTAGTCGAGAGGAAATAAAATGCTTGATGGATGAGCTGAATAAAAGGAACAAAATAAGTGATGTGATGTGCCCCTATAAATCAGGACACCTTGTATGGTAAAAACAGAAGCAAGGAGTTTAAGTTATGTCACAAGAATAATCTTAGATTAAGTAAATCCTATGTCGCGTTACGTACCTTTATGGGATGTAACCCTTTAATTTGCAAAGATGTTTAAAGAGGCAGATCAATTACACTCTAATTTCATGAGCCGTTTTAACCATAGACATATCAATCGTTGCTTTTGTCATTACAACATCGTAGTAACTTTGAAGGTTTATCCAACTTTGTGGATCAGTATCAAAAAAATACCCTAGCCGTACAGCAGTATCAGCAGTAATACTTCGGCGCCCTAGAACAATATCATTAATACGTGAACGAGGAACAGATATTGCTTTTGAAAGTGCATATACGCTGATTCCCATTTCATTCAAAAATTCTTCTTTTAATATTTCGCCAGGATGAGAAATAACGCTTTCTATTTGATATTCCATAATTTAGTTCTCCCTTTAATGGTAATCAACAATTTCTACATTTTCAGCATTACCTTGTGTCCACGTAAAAACAATTCTAAACTGCTGATTAATTCGTATGCTATATGCCCCTTTGCGATCACCTAATAATTTTTCAAGATGGTTACTAGGCGGTACCTTTAAAAACTCTATAGATGTTGCCGCATGTAAAAGTTGAAGCTTCCTATAAGCCCTTTTATGAATACTGGAAGGAATTTTTGTATTTTGTCCTGTGTTCCAAAACACTTCTGTTCTTTTATCTGAAAAACTCCTAATCATATCAATTATAGTACCTATAAACAGTACGTTTGTCAAATATTACCGCCTATTGTTTTTTCTCCATTCTCTTGGGGTTATAAATTTACCAGCCCAAATTCCAATTTTATCAGTTTTTGCCTGATTTTGTGCAGCTAGGTAATATCCTTTTGAGAAATATCTATAATCAATGGCATGACCACCCCGCACCATAATTTCTGCGATATCCTTGCCCTTAATAAAACATTGCGACACTTGGCGCGTTTCCCTTTGATCTTGGGTTTTCTGCTGGCAGGTAATAAGAGAAATGGTAGTTAGGAGTGCCTCAAGAAATGCTCTGGATTCTTTCCCACAAGCGTAATTTATGCCATTTTTTTGGCAGGTTTGAAAATATTCAGGGGCGTCAATGCCCCAAAGCCTGATCTCAACCCCGTTTAGCACAAAGCTGTCACCATCCTTAATTTTAAGCGTGCTAGCTTGACCCGCGCTTGACCAAAAAACAAGAAACGCCACGACAATAGTTACCCACATTTTTAGTGGATTAAATCGGGGGTAATTCTTTGGAATATAGCAATTAACAAGCATTTTCATGTTCTCCTCGTTTCAATAAACCAAATACCGATGCTAGTAGATTTAATTCACCGTTTTGCGCCCTACGGGTCATTTCTCGTAGATAACCACCGCCGTTTTTAACCTCTCCAGTTTGAAGTTTTTGGTCAATTATCATGACGCAAATAGCTGCGCCATTGCGCCCCATAACCTCACAAGCATTCCACCATGCAGTTTTGTGGATACCTAATTCGGGTAGTAAGCTATGAGCAGCTTCAACCAGATCATTCCAGCTAAGAGCGCGATCATGCATAGGGATATGGTTTTTATAACGATCAGAGCTTGCGTTTAGAACTTGTTTCCAAGTTATATTATCAATCTTTGGAGGAGGAGGCAGGTCTTCTGCTTTTTCTAATGGTTTTGTTGAAACATTTGCAGAATTTAAGGCATTACCCTCAAAACCCGCCATTTTTAACTTCTGAAAGTCTTTATTGTTCGTAGAACTACTTCTTTCTTTTTTACTACTAGTATCTTCTTTAGAAGAATTAAGGTTGTTTGTATCTTGTATGTGTCGGAAGTATATTGCGTCCATGGCAGAAGATTTCTGTGTCACATGGTCTTTATACATGTCTTCATAGAGGTTATTTAGTAAGTCAATAATAGATATATGTTCTTCTTCTAATGCTAACAAATCATCAATAATATGGTGAGACCTAATGCGGTAGGATATTGCCTCATAAGTAGTCATGCAGCTTTGTAGTGCCTCATGATGCTCCTCGTGTTGGATAAGCTCTGTTACTAATGCTCTTATATGGCTGCGCATAGATGAAATGCTCCTGCGTTTTTCCTCCCACTGCTTTTTACTAGATTTTTTATACTCAAGGGCAAGCTCGAGATCAGGGAGAAGATCAGCTAACGGGGATAGATCAATGCCAAAAGCGTATAAGATAGTACCATCATGGCGATCCCTAACACCATAGCGTTTATGATTGCCTGAATCCTCCCATCTTATAACTCCGAGTTCAAACAAAGAAGTTTCAAGGTAATTAACTTGACGCTCTGATATTCCCAATTCACGAGCCGTCGCGTTCACGGCCTGATAACAAATAGGAACATTGCCTGCCTCCCAGTCAATATCTTGTGTCCTAACCATATAATATTCTAAAAGCTGAACCATCGACGGAGTAAATCCGTAATCACGCCCTAATGTCTTAATAAGGCGCAAAGCAGCAAAGCGGTCAATATCAGTTTTAAGCCCTAAAAACTCATCTTCCATAGATGAACTCCTAAAACTATTAAGCGCGCGGGCTGATGGTGCGCTTTGGGGGATGTTAATTGTGGGTAACATTGTTTTCTCCTTCGTTAAAAATGGCAGAAAACCAACGCTTTTGAAAAAAGACCGCAAAAAACTCTTACAAGTAAGCATTTTTTACTTGCATCGCTAGGGATTTTGAGCGATATTTGGAGTGTTCAAGCTGCCAAATATCACTTAAGAATTTTTAGAGGCCCGCTCCTAGCGGGTTTTCTTATGTCCTAATGGTTAAATTCCTGTGTTGGTTAATTAAAATGTAATTCTGGATAGAATCACAAATATTCACTGTGAATGATGGACTATTTAAAGTCATTTGACAATTAGACATTATCTAGCATCCCCTCAATTTTTTTAACGTAGTTACGTGTTTCCTTAAATGGGGGAATACCATTATATTTTGATACCGCGCCCTCACCAGCATTATAAGCTGCCAGTGTTAAACCTATATCGCCGTTATAAATGTCCAATAAATACCGCAAATGCTTTGTTCCTCCTTCAATATTTTGCTGCGCATCATAAGCATCAGCCACGCCTAACATTTTTGCAGTGGGGGGCATAAGTTGCATTAAACCCATCGCGCCCTTATGAGATGTCGCATTGGCATTAAAATTTGATTCAACCAAGATAACCGCTTCGATCAAAGCCTTATCTACACCATGCTTTTTTGATGCAGCTTCGATATAGTCTTTATATATAGCCTTTTTCTTAATTGGAAATTTGGGTACAATAATATTGGCGCGGTTACTCCTATAGTCCCGAGCTTCATGCTTAACCAAACTCCCATCACTTTTAAACTCAATAACATCCGCGCTTGCTGGCAACGCCAAAGTTAAGAAGTGAATTCCTGATAATAAAATTAAACGCATAATAAATGTTTCCTACTGATAAAAGAACTTGCCCAAATAATCACCATTAACCCACATCTCAACAAAATGTGGCTTAGGACGGCTAACTGCATCATATACACTGCAATCCATACCCGCTGGAAGGCTTCTAAAACCACGGCGATAGCGTATGCATTGAGTATCTTGATTAACACAAGCAGCTCTATTTTGATTTTGATATGCTCTAGGAGCAAAAAAGGTGAAGCCTGATTTACATGGGGCATAAACCTCATAGCCCATTTTATAATTACCGTTTCCGCCTGTAGAACATGAACCAAAAGGAGGGAGGGGAGGCTTTTTGCTTTTAATACGGTCAATCATTGCCGAATAAGCGGATGAACAACCTTGGGCAAATCCGCTAGGCAAGCAAAGCCAAATTGCGCATTCATCTTGTGATGCTGCATAGGATTTTTGTGAGTTTGTACTAGAAACAATAGATAAAATAACCCCTGCCGTTAAAAGCATAAGGGGCTTATAGTTTGATTTTTTACTCATTTAACACTCCCAATAAAGATTTAAAATCTAAATAGTTGGAAGTGTCCCACGCACCAGTAGTTAAAAAATTAACAGCTAGTAAAAAGCAAAATACCCTCAAAATATTAAAAATTCAAGGAATATTAATATATTTCCTAAAAAACTGTAAAAATCTTGCAATTATAAGGTTTTAAAGCTATAAAATCTCTTAAATACTTGTGTAAAAAATTAACAACCAAGGATAGTACAATGCACGCAAATATAAGTGGGACGCAATCTGCCGCAGCAAGAGCTATGCTGAGCCTAAACCTACAAACTGTTCAAAGTAAAACAAATATCAAAATTAATTCTATTTCTAGATTTGAAAAAGGCAAAGGCCACTTAAATGAAATAAACACAATTAATTTACAAAAATACTATGAAAAACAGGGTCTAGAATTTATTGAATTTGATGGAGTTCGCAGAAAACCATCAGGTTCTTTCAAAACATTATGTGGTTTTGATGGTTTTAAAGAATTTACCGAGGATGTGTATAACACCATTTCTGAGCACCCATCAAAGAGTATTATGGTATCAAATGTAAATGAGCGGCTCTTCAGTAAATGGATGGGCGTATACGTTGATGATTACCTAAATAAAATGCTGGAGCTTCAAAAATCTTGCAATTTTACATTTCAAATTATTATAGAAGAACTGGACTCTTACTTTTTAGCATCTAGTTATGCAGAATATAAAGCCTTACCCAAAGATCATTTTGGTAACGTTACTTTTTATGTTTATGGAAATAAATTGGCAACAATTATATTCAGCAAAGAAAATGTTGAAGTGCATATTATAGAAAATGAAAACATTGCTGATTCATACAGAAAACACTTTTCAGCCATCTGGAGCATGGCCTCTCCACCTAGGTGCAATTAATATTATCACGCCCACGTTTTTGGCGATTATTACAAAACAATAAGAAATAAACCGAAAGTTTTCGACTTAACCCTAATTAAAATTAATAATTTTTTGTAAAAATATTAATTTTACCTTGCAATATAAATTCAAGCTCCCTATCATCCCCCTATCCGTGTGGCTGTATTGTGTTGGGGAACATAATGAACAAAACTAGACTCTTTTCAGCTATAGCGCTTAGCTGCGCTATGACAACTTTACCTATAGAATCTGCAAATGCTGCCGCCGATGGCGGAGCATTATTTGATTCAGGCACTAATTTTCTGCAAGCATTAGAAATTCTGCTAACTGGCACTTGGGCAAGAATAATTGCCATCATAGCCATTGTTTGCCTTGGCTTTGCTTGGATGACAGGGCGAATTTCATGGGCTATCGCTGGCGCAACTATTGGCGGTATTATTCTTGTATTTGGCTCTGCTGCTATCGTTGATGGCATAAGCGGCTCTATTTAAGTTTTATTAAGTGTTCCACGCACCAATAAGCTAAAATAAAGGAAATGCAGATATGACCAAAATACCAACAAATCAGCTATTTATAGGTTTAACAAAACCGCCAATGACTATGGGCGTTCCACTACAATTTTTTGGATTGAATTTTATTTTAAGCGCATGCGGATTTATTTTGTTCCTATCGCTATTTTCAAAGTTTTTAGTGATTTGCTTTTTTACGCTGCCAGTCCACGCCATAGGTTACGTGGCTACTCGCAAAGACCCGCATTGGATGGAAGTTTGGCACAGTAAGATGTCTAAATGCGGGCCGATTAGAAATTACAGCTATTGGAAAACCAACAGCTACAGACCATAAACATAATATAATAGGGAGAATTAAATTATGAACACACAACAAGAAAAAATATTGATGCATACCGCTGGAATAGAAAATGAAGCTATCCGCAAGGTTGTAGAAGAGCAAGCCAATTTCTACATTGACGGGCACTATGATTATTTAAGGCGCCGTGAACTTGATGCATCGGGAGCAATCCCTATTACACAAGAGCGTAAAACTGATCTTAGGCAACAAGCTATTAACTCTTACATGGCTTCCAATGAAAACTTTCTACGTGATATGAAAGCATCAGAGGCATAAACCATGCAAAGCGCGGCTTTATATAAAACAGAAAAACCAATATCGGATTTTATCCCATATACAAGATTTGTGGATAGCAAGACGCTGCGCACAAAGGATGGTTATTTACTGCAAATTATAAAGCTACACGGCATTGCCTTTGAGACGGAAGATCAAGATGACCTTGAGCATTTTAAGAATGTGCGAGCTACATTTTTAAGAGGACTAACCAGCGCGAGATTTGCTCTTTACCATCATATAATTCGCCGTGAAATCGACATAGAGCAAAAAAGCTTCTTTGAAAATGACTTCTGCCGAGCTTTGAATAGCGCCTATCATAAAAACCTCGCACAAAAGCGTATGTTTATAAATGAGCAATATATCACTATTGTGATGCGCCCCGAACAAGGAGTTATAGGCATAGCAACAGCTCTAGGCAGAACATTTGCAGCTAAACTTGATAAAAAACTCTATGAGCAAAAAATAGAAGCAGACCAAAAGCTTTTAAATAATACTGTGAACTCCCTGCTTACAACGCTTTCATCTTATGATGCTAAGATTTTGGAAATTGAGGAGCGTGAGGATGGGACGTTTTGCCCTGCGCTTTCCTTTTTATCATATTTACTTCATAGCGAAGACGCGCCCGTGCGCCTTCCGCGCCTTGGCATTGATGAATATTTGCCAAAAAAGCGAATTTCATTTGGAAAAGAAACCTTTGAGATCAGGGGGTCTGCTCCCAATGATGTTAAATTAGGAGCGATGCTATGCGTTAAAGATTATCCTGATAACACATGCTCTGGAATCCTTGATGGGCTTTTAAAGCTCCCACATGAATTTATTGTAACGCAGACCTATGCTTGTGTTGATAGGCAAACCGCTCTTCTTAAAATTCGTGATGTTAAACGCAAAATGATGGCAGGAGAAGAAGGTGCAGCTACACTTGAAGAAGAGCTAGATACGGCAATAGATAATGTAGCATCGGGCTTAAGCAGTTTTGGTGAGCATCATGTGAGCATTTGCGTTACAGAAAATTGCCCTGCATCCCTTGAGCAAGCTATAAATGCTTGTTCAAATGCATTTACCTCACTAGGAATTATAGCAGTGCGCGAAGATTTAAACATGGAGCCTGCATTTTGGGCGCAACTCCCTGGTAACTTCTCTTATATATCGCGCAAAGCCATGATTTCTAATCAAAATTTTGCAGGTTTTGCATCACTTCATAATTTCCCTACAGGGCAAAAGTCCAACAATCACTGGGGAGGCGCTGTTACATGTTTGGAGACAACATCAGGCACGCCGTATTATTTTAACTTTCATGACCGTGATGTTGGTAATTTTTCATTATTCGGGCCGACAGGGTATGGTAAGACTGTGCTGCTCACTTTTCTTCATGCGCAAAGCCAAAAATTTAACCCTAAAAGCATCTATTTTGATAAAGATCGCGGCGCAGAAATCTATCTTCGCGCTATTGGCGGTGACTATAATATTGTAAAAGCGGGGCAAGCCTCAGGACTAAACCCATTACAGCTTAATGACACCCCTCAAAACCGCGCTTTTCTTAGAAGCTGGCTACAGCTGCTTATTAAAGGTGATGGACAAAAAGAATTAACATCTAAAGAGCTAGATATTATAGCAGACGCGGTAGCTGCAAATTACGATGCGCCAAAACAACATCGCCGCTTATCAGTTCTAGCCAAGTTATTTGGCGGATTTGATGGTGGAGATAATGAAACACTGTCAGATCGCCTATCCATGTGGCATTCTGGTGGCGAGAGATCATGGCTATTTGATAATGATGAAGACACATTATCATTAGAGCAAAGCACAATAGGTTTTGATATGACCTCTATTCTTGATGATCCGTTAAATAGAACGCCGTGGCTGATGTATATATTTCACAGAATTCAAGGCGCGCTTAATGGGGGAAAAGCAATCATCATGCTTGATGAAGGCTGGAAGCTCCTTGATGACCCTGCATTTTCTTCCAATATTAAAGATTGACTTAAAACTATCCGTAAACAAAATGGGCTTTTAGGGTTTGCAACACAATCAATAAGCGACGCTGTAAATAGTGCGGTTGGTGAAACTATTTTAGAGCAATGCCCTACGCAGATTTTTTTGCCAAACCCAAAAGCGCGGGAAGAAGATTATTGCGGTCATTTTCAACTCACAAAACAAGAACTACATATAATACGCAATTTAACCGCGCAAAGCAGATGCTTCCTGATAAAACATGGAAATGATTCCGTCATTGCAAGATTAGATTTATCGGGCATGGATGATTTTATTAATGTGCTTTCAGGGCGCACAGAAAATGTTGCAATTCTTGATAAGCTGCGCGCAATTAATCCTAATCCTGATATTTGGCTTCCTCAATTTTTAGAAAAGGTAGCCGCATGAAGCCTCTTATTTTAAAGGAATTTTTAAAGTTTGCCCACACACAAGGCAAAAGCCATCTATCTTGCCCACACACACACCAAGGTAGATGGCACCATTTTTTACAGTTTGTTCTAAGAGCAAAGCACCGCCTGCTCCCCCTACACACACAGGCGGTGCAGTCTTTATATCACAAAAACAGGTGCATTATGATAAATAATTTCAGAACCTACATCACAATAACAGTAATTGCCTCTTTCTTGGCAATACCCTCAAGCACAAAGGCTCAAGGAATTCCTGTAATTGACACATCATCGATAGCTCAAACCCTTATTCAAATCCAAGAAATGGCAAGGGATTATCAAAACCAGCTCCAGCAGCTAGATACGGCTCTTTCTACTTACAACTCTCTAACTGGGGGGCGCGATATTGGCGATTTACTAAATTCCAGCCCCGAACAAGATTTACGCCGCGCATTGCCAACAAATCTGCAAAATATGATAGGTCTTAATAATGCTTCAGGACTTGGAGCATCAGCCCTGCAAACTCAAAGCATATATAATGACCTGCTTACAACTTATAACCCAATAACAGGCGAGGATTTATTTCCATCTGACCCCACAGGAACACTTGCAAAATCTCATGATAGAAGAAGCCAAACCACAACGGCGGCAATGGCGGCATCCGAAACCACATATAATAATGCAGCAAGCCGTATGCAAGGTTACGAAACTCTTTTAGGAGAGCTAAACACATCTCCTGACCTTAAATCATCCGTAGATTTGCTCGCGCGAATTTCTACAGAAAATGGACTTTTAATGAATGAAATCCTAAAACTACAAGCCCTGCAAATTCAGCTAAGCACCACAGCAGAAGGGCAAAATATTACCAATACGAGACGTATCAGTAATTTTGAGATTTATAATACAACAAACGCGGCAAAATCGTTTCAAACACCAACCCCATAAGGAAAACACTATGAAAAAACTAATCTTAATCATACCCCTAATCGCATTATCTGGATGCTCTACATTTGCGCATAAGGATTTAAAATCCCCCTGCAATGGCAAACATGCAAGCCTTAGCTTCAATCCCTGCAACCCACTGCCCATAAATATTGGATAATTAGAAAAGCATAACTCATGAAAACAACAAAATATAAATTTCTTATTTTAGCACTTTGCACAACAGCCCTGCTTACCGCATGTAAGGAGGATCGTGCTAATCCTCTTCGCGCTAAACAACCAATTGAACTGTTAAACTTTATTTCTCAAAATCAAACAGATGAAATTAAGTCATGCGCTAAATATTGGTCTACCCCTGATAACTCCTCAAAAATAGATTTAAAATTGTGCGATCCTGTAGCCAAAGCTCTTGCAAATACAATGAATAAACACAAATTCACCGAAGATGAAGTTAGGCAAGAAGATATAGACCTTCCTTATATTTGGCAAGATTACTACAGAGTCCTTTCTTTTAATAGATATGACACAATTAAAGCAAGAAAAGCATTTGCCCCTATCCAACCGTTTAATAAAAATTATAAAGCAAAGTAAAAAAACATGAATGCTATAGATTTATTATTAGGCAATATTGACGCAATTATTCTAGGTTTCATCCAAGGATCATTTGGCAATCTTACACCAATTGTCTCAATCCTTTGGACATCAATGTTTATAATATTCATTGCGTTTTATGGCTATAAAACCATAATTAGCGGCAGATTTGCGCTGTCCGAGCTATGGGTTCACTGTTTTAAAATTATTGCTGTTTTTGTTCTTGCAACACAATGGGATGCCTTTTCTATTTTTATCTTAGATGTTGTAACAAATATGCCCTCAGACATTGCAGGGCAAATGATAAGCGGGGCATCAGGAGGTTCATCCGATATAGCTAACGCAAATACATCTCTAGGAAGCTTCTATGAACAATCAATGACAGTTTCCACTACGATTTCAGAAGGCGCTGGCTGGAGTGTGTCTATAATAACCGCAAGTTGGGCAATTAGGCTTTGCGCATTAGCTTTGGTTGCTTACGCCTTAATGCTTATTGCTTTAGCAAAAATTGCAGTGGCTGTTTTGCTGGCTGTCGGTCCGATATTCATTCTTATGCTTATCTTTATGCAGACTAAATCATTATTTGAGGGCTGGCTGCGCACACTTTTAAATTATGCGCTCATTCCTATTTTTGTATATGGAATTTTATCTTTGCTACTTACATTACTGGTGCAGCCTCTTGCAGAATTAGAATCTAATGCAAGCGTAACCTCTCAAGTCATGACATATGTTGCTCCCTTTATGCTAATTTCTATTGTATCCATACTCCTGCTTTCTCAAGTGATGAATTTGTCATCTGGAATTTCTGGCGGGCTTAGTCTTTCTACAATGGGGATGGGTCGAGTTGCTGGAAGAGCAATGGGTAGCGGCTCTAAAACAGGAATTAATTACGGGCGAACGCAAGCTGAACGCGGAGTAGCGCGCACAACTCAAACAGGCAAGCATTCCCCTGAAAACAAAGTTAGAAACGCTATGCCCATATCTAAGGGAAAATAAACCATGAGCAAAAAACCTCTAGCAAATGAATATTTTGAGCAAGGCGGAACATGGGAGCATTCTATATATGCCAATATGAAAGCTTCTAAAAACCGTGCATGGATAATAGCTTTCGTTAGCATGGTGATATCAGGGCTTAGCATTCTATGCTTGATGTTGTTGCTGCCCTTAAAAACCTATGAGCCATATGTGATTACTGTGGATAGCACTACGGGATATGTAGAAATGACCCGCGAGCTTGCCAAAGGCAAATTATCAGAAAATGATGCTGTAACAGAAAGCAACCTTGTTAAATATATAACTTTGCGTGAAAGCTATAACCCTCACATTCTAAAAAACAACTATACAAATATCGCCCTCATGTCTGACAAACAAGCTTTACAGGAGTTTGAGGAGCTTTGGAGTGCAGAAAACCCTAATAACCCATCAAAAAAATTGGGCGTAGATGGAAGTATAGACGTTAAAATCAAAAGCGTTTCTTTTATTAGTGATGACATAGCGCAAATCCGCTTTCTAACCGAAACTCGCGAACGCAATATAATTAAACGCTCCCATTGGAGCAGTATTATCAAGTTTCAATACACCCAAAAACCCATGAAAATGATAGAGAGATTTAGTAACCCTCTGGGTTTTCAAGTAACCAGCTACCGTAAATCACAAGAAATATTGGAGAAATAACATGAAAAAATTCTTACTAACCACAGCAATAGCACTAACCCTAGCATCACCTGTGATGGCTGGTAAAACGCCCCGCCCTGGCTCTGCCGATGCACGCGTAAAAACCATCACTTATCATGATACAGATGTTTATCGCCTAACCGCCCATTATGGCTTTTCTACTGTAATCGAATTTAACCCTAGTGAAAATATTGAAACCATTTCACTAGGTGATAGCGCAGCATGGCAAACCATAAAGCCTGGGCGCGGCAATCTATTATTTATCAAACCACTAGAGCAGAACGCATCTACGAACATGACCGTTATAACGAATGAGCGCATATATACATTTGAGCTAACAGCAAAATCAGCTCAATCCCATAGATCAAAGCATTTATCTTTTCGTATTAAATTCATATATCCCGAATTAATAGATATGGAGCTGGCAAATATCGGCAAAAGCAAAAATAATGGCTTTAACCCCAAGAAATTTAAGCCGACCTCTGTTGCTCCTGAAAACTGGAACTTAAAATACTCCTATTCAGGATCAAAATCTCTGCGCCCCGTTAGGGCTTTTGATGATGGTATTTTTACTTATTTGCAATTCTCTAAAACAGGAAAAACCCCCGCCGTATTTAGCGTAGATAAGGATGGCAATGAATCTATTGTTAATTATTCAATGCGCGGAAAATACTTAGTAGTTGAAAGTCTTTCACGTCAATTCACCTTGCGGGATGGAGATTACGTAACTTGCATATTTAATGATGATTTTCCAGTAATAGGAGCAGATATAGATAGTGTTGCATCTAACATAAATGGGCTTGATGAGCGCATCGCACTTAACACCAAGCGCCCTACCCCAAAATATAACGATTAGGAATAAATATAATGAGCAATGAACCCGAACATTTTGATGAAGAAACTGGTGAAATTAAAGGCGATAGAAATATATCCGTTGCATCTCAAGGCGGCGGAAAAGCCATTGGAATGGCCGTTATAGGAATCGTTGCTGTTATAGCCATTGGCGCATTAATTTATGATGAAATGACAAAAAACAAAGGAAAGCCTGTAACAGAATTAGAAGAGATCACTTTTCGCGCACCAAAAGCAAGGGGCGAGCCTTTTATAGCCTCCAATCCAACGCCTGCCCCTGCCCAAGACGCTCTTCAAAGTTCTGATAAAGGACTATCAGAACTTGAAAAACTGCGCCTACAGCAGCAATTAGCCATGCAAGCCGAAGCATTAAGGCAAGCACAAGAAAGACAAAAGGCAATGGAAGCCCGAATTAAATCACCACAGCTAGTCTACGATAAATCCAAATTTGCGCCCACACAATCAGGCAGTGGCACTGCTATGGCTGTTCCAGTTGGCGGAGCAAGCCTTCTTTCTGGCGGGCAAAGTGATCCTAATTTGGAATTTGCTAGAGAGCAAAGGAACGCGCAAGTAGCAAGCGCAAGTGCTACGCAGCTCCTGAATCTTGAAACCCTAATAGCACAAGGCAAGATGATTAGCGGTGTTTTAGAAACAGCTATTCAAAGTGACCTCCCAGGAATGGTAAGAGCCATTACAAGTGAAAATGTTTATTCCTTCGATAGCTCAAACCTACTTATTCCTAAAGGCACGCGCCTTATCGGGCAATATAGATCAGGAGTGCAGGCAGGGCAAAGCCGCGTATTTATTATATGGAATAGGCTAATACGCCCCGATGGCGCAAGCATCAATATCAGCTCATTCGGGACAGACTCTTTGGGAAGATCAGGTCTTGGCGGTGAGGTTGATACGCACTTCATGCAACGCTTTAGCTCTTCTATTTTATTATCCATGATTGACGGCGCTCTCAATGTCGCTGCTTCTGCTGCAAATAACAATTCGTCTAATATAGCTTTGGGTGGGGGAAATGACTTTTCTCGTAGCTCCGAAATAGCACTTGAAAACTCTATAGGAATTCAACCAACCATATATATAGATCAAGGCAAGCGCATTAAAATATTCGTAGGCAGGGATTTGGATTTCTCGAATGTTGGAAAATATCAATAATGCATCAATCTAACCAAAACTCTAAACCGCCAGTAGTGACCAACGAAAATGTGTTTCTTGAACAATATCTTGCGCCATTTGCAAAATATCTTAAAGATAAAAAAGTTACAGAAATTTGCGTCAATGAACCGCATGGGTTTTGGGTAGAGAGCATGGGGCAATCTAAGATGCAATATGTTTCCCACGCCGATATTACAAATGAAAAGCTCTTGCGCCTTGCCCGCCTTGTCGCGCAAGAAAGCATTCAAAGCGTTAATGCCCAAACACCCCTACTATCGTCAACTCTGCCAACAGGCGAGCGCATACAATTTGTGTTACCTCCTGCCGCGCCAAATGGCGTTGCTCTATCCATCAGAAAACAAGGCGTTACAGACTTAAATCTTGCAGATTACGCGGCTCTTGGTGCATTTGATGATGTTAATTTTTTAAATGAAATCGCCCCCGTAGACAAAGATTCAACCTTACGAGATATAGTAAATTCCAGCGGAGCTGCTAATTATATCACGGGCGCAGCGCAAAGCTTTATTGCCAAAGCCGCGCAGATGAAGAAAAATATAATTGTGTCCGGCGGAACATCCACGGGGAAAACAACCCTGCTCAATGCTATACTAAAATCCATTGATAAAAATGAGCGCATCATCACCATCGAGGACACCGCAGAATTACAACCTCCCCACAAAAACACCCTTTCCCTAATAGCTTCAAAAGGTGGACAAAGTGCAGCAAAAGTAGGAATTGATGAGCTTTTACAAGCCTCACTTCGACTTCGACCTGATAGAATATTGTTAGGGGAGCTTAGAGGCGGTGAAGCCTATACATATCTTAGAGCTGTTAATATTGGACATCCCGGTTCTATTACAACGGTTCATGCCGATACGCCAAACGGCGCATTAGAGCAAATTGCCCTCATGGTTATGCAATCAGGGCATAATCTGACCCATGAACAAATCATGGCATACATAAAGTCTATCGTAGACGTAGTAATACAGCTCAAAAGAGTTGGTGGTAAGCGCATTGTCTCCGACATCTGGTATCCAAAAAAATGAATAGAAGCAAAATTATTATTTGGGTTATAGGGTCTATTATTGGCATTATCACCAGCCTATATTTAAGCTCCGTTTTATATTTTTTGCTAAATGGCTGGAACGCTGATAATGCCCTGCCATGGTCAATATTTAATTACTTAACCTTCACACAAAAACCCTATGGTATGTATTTAGCTATATCATTTATAGCCCCAAATGTTCTTCTAGCAGGAATGGCTGCTATGCTTATATTTAAGCCAACAGATACAAACTCAAGATGGGCAACCCGCCATGATTTAGGTAAGGCGGGCTTGCTAAAAAAAGAGGGAATTATACTTGGTAAGCACCAAGGGCAATTCATGAAAAATGATGATCCAACCCATTCATTTGTTATAGCCCCAACTCGATCTGGTAAAGGCGTTGGCATTGTTATACCAAATTTACTAGCATGGTCTGATAGTTTCATATGCCTCGATGTTAAAGGTGAAAACCACCGCATAACATCAGGATGGAGAGCGCACCATGACCATAAAGTGATTAACTTTTGTCCATTCTCTAAGGATAAAAAATCCCACTGCTATAACCCGCTTGATTACGTTTCTAAAGACCCAAATACTCGCATCACGGATTTGCAGGTCATGGCAAGCTCCTTAATATCAGTATCAGAAAGAGCAGACCCCCATTTTCCTGAAGAAGCGCAAGACCTATTTGTAGGGCTTGCTCTATATGTGATGGATAATGATGAATTTCCCTCAACCATCGGAGCTATATTTAGGCTGCTTGGAACAGAAGATAATCTAGCTGATATTTTAAAACATGTGGCACTAACACACCCCGAGCTAGACGAGGCAGCAAAACAACTATTTAACTCATTTGCAAATAAAGCAGAAAAAGAAAAATCAGGCGTTAAATCAACATTGGGGCGCGCACTAAAACTATGGCGCAACCCTGTCATTGACGCTGTTACTTCAAAAAGTGACTTTTCATTCCACGATTTAAGAAAAACCTGCCATGCAATTTATCTTGGCGTATCCGTTAATGAAATGGCTACATTACAGCCACTAATGCGTCTATTCTTTGAACAAGCAATAACAACGCTCACAGCCCATGAGCCTGACCCCACCAAAGAACCGCGCAAAGTGCTTATTCTGCTCGATGAATTTCATATTCTAGGAAACATGCCAATAATGACAAAAGCATTTACACTGCTTGCTGGCTTTAACGTGCGCCTAATGGGCATTGTGCAAAATGTTGGCTTACTCGATGAAGTTTATAATAAGCAAGCCCGCGAAACAATTCTATCCAACTGCGCGCACCAAATATTCTTTGCAACAAATAACGCCGAAACCCAAAGATATATTAGTAATGCTTGCGGTGAGCACTCTAAAAAATCCAAGTCAATATCAAAGGGGCGTGGGTTTTCTACAGAAAAATCACGAGTATCTATAAGTGAAAAAATAGTGCCACTAATAAGGACGCATGAAATTAACACCTTCGGGTCGGATAAAGAAATTATCCTTGTTGAAAAATCCCACCCCGTGAAATGCAAAAAAATAATCTACCACAAAGAAAAAATCTTCAAGAAAATGCTCTTGCCAGCCGCCCCCACGCCAGACCTCATAATAGAACCGCAAACTGCACCTAAATTTAACATCCCTGCACAAGAACAAAAATTTGAATATAAAGGCAAAACTGCACGAAATAAGGGTAAGCCTAAAGATAGCCTCGGTAAATTCAATCCTATTTAAGAAACTTTAACTTTGCGACCTAATTGTTTTGCAAGCACAGCAGCAGCCTTTACCAAAGCTATAGTTTTTTCATCGTTACGCCTCTTTTTAGAAGACATAGTTAAAGACCCTGAAACCCACTCCCCAATTGCTTTTTTATATTTTTGAAATTCTTCACCCTGTGATAATGCATAAGCATCGCAATTAGCTTGTAAAGCAAGCCACTGACTGGCTGGAGTTTCTGTAAGAATTTCTAAACGTATAGCAATATCAGGCGTTATAGGTGAGCGCTCATTAACAATACGAGACAAGTGCCCCCGTGTAATCCCTAGAAGAGACGCAATAGTCTCAATGCGCAAATTGTGCTCATCAATAAATCCATATTTTAAAATACGCCCTGCGTGAGAAGGTTTGCGCTCTATTTCTTTGTAAATTTTTTTAACCATTGTTATACCTCCTTAGTGTGGGTCTATAATTCTTATATTTATAGCATCCATATCTTCATCAAATTCACAAAGAACCCTCATGTTTCCTGTTATATCAAATGACCATGTTCCAGCCCCTTTGCCCTTATGCTCATGCGCCCTAAAGAGCAACAAACTAGGCGGTAATTTATCTATAGTGTTTATAAAATCTAAGATACATTGCAGCTTTGCCGTATTTTCTATAGGCAACTTTTTTATTTTGCCATAATAGAAAAAATCATGCACTGCCTTAGACTTAAACGACCCATCATAAATTGCCATTTATTAGTTTCCCTTATATACATGTAACATTATAAGTTACGCAAGTCAATAATTACAGTAACTTTTAATGTTACAAATACGCCTGTGTTTCATAGTGGTATATAGTTTTTACGATTGTTTTTAAAACTGTTAGCCTTAATCTTTGGCTTATTAATTTTACGCTCAATTTTCACAACTGGTTTTGTTGGAACATATGGCTCATATGATGGGTGCATAAACAGTTTTTCCAAGCGCAGCTCTGATGGTGGGTGTGATCTGGATTTCATGTTTAAAAACCCAAACTCCATGTGAACCTCATCTCCAGCCAAGCTATTTAAAAATGATAGCATCCCATCTGCGCCCAGCAAATCAGCAGAAAACTTATCAGCTCTATATTCTATAGAGCGAGATAAATATGGCTCTAACTTTGCCAGTAAATCTGCTGGTAGCCTCATAATAATAACGCCGTAAGAAAACAATATATGCATAATTTGCAACGGCAAGGACACAATGACTGCTGGTAAAAATAGGTCAGCAATTGCATTCGCCACCCTTTGAGCCAAACCCAAAATACCGAACAATAAAGAAAAAATACCACCCACGGCATCTACATAATGCCAAAACCATAAATCACGGTGATGTAAATGACCAAGCTCATGCGCCAAAACACCTTTAAGAGCGGCATCGCGCCACTTAAGCCTATTCAACAACCCTGTAGTTATAGCTATATTATTTTTGCCAAATGCAGATGCATTCTCCTGCGTATCATCCATCATGAATAATCTTACGCGCCTAATTCGAGAATTTTTCTGCTCTTTATATTGCAGCATAATATCATCTAGCAGCGGAAGAAGCTTCTCCTCCTCACGCATAGATAACCTGCGCACAGGGTAACAAGACTTTTGAAATATATAGCCTAAGGGTGATATCAAAATAACAAATGCTGCAACCTGTAAAACTGCAGCAATAACCCCTATTTCAGCTATATCAAAATGAGCATATGAACCTACCCCAACAAAAATTTGTCCAAACCAAAGCAACGCAAAAAAACCGCAATAATGAACCAGTGCGCTTATAACAAAAACCAACAACCTATATAAAAGCAACATTATCATAACTTTTAGCTTCTTCTACATTGCCAAAAACTTAAGCCATTAACCGCAAATCAAACATATCAGCAAAATGTCTATAATCACGGTCACGCGTAATTAAGGGAGCACCATTATCCAAACAAAACACCGCAATCATAGAATCTGCAAGATTAGCTTTTTTACCATCAGCTAAAATTTTTGCCCTAGCTTCTCCCACACGTTGCCAATAACCAGAGGTAGTCTCCATATGTGGTAGTGCCAAAATTGTGGACTTAACATCATCCCTTAAATTACGAGCACTCAACAGTTCCGCAACAACAACTGGCGGAAAAGTCAGTAACTCCCCCTCTATAGCTTGCATTACAAGCTCAACATCTGTGCCTTCTTCTCCTGCAAGAAATGCTACAAAAGAACTGGTATCAACGGCAATCATTACAAACCCCTATCTTCGCGCAATGCATTAATATCAACTTCCAAACGGCATACGCCTTTTAAGGCAAGAAGCTCATGATAAGCAGCACTAGCAGCTAACTTCTCAAGACCTGCTGTGATTGTTTGTGTAATTCCAGAGCCTGTAATACGTTGTGCGTCTTTTAAAAGATGTACAGGAACATGCACTGTAACTTTTTGTGATGTGTCTATTTGTTGCATAAATAAATCTCCTTGAATATGAGATTAAATTATACCATATAAATACATGGCATGTCTACTGGTAGTAGATATGGTAAAAACAAATCCTGCTAATCCTCTTTTTCCAATTCCTGCATTATCTGCGACTTTCCAAGATTACGCACAACGGTTTCCATCAAAGAATCAAGACGCTCTTGCGCGGCGTCATCACGCGCTTCTGCGGGTGGGTTATTTATGTAGTAATCCAATATAAATTGCAGCAATATCTCCTGATTAGCCGCTAAATCACGAGCAGTTTTCTTGCGGTGTTCATTCAAGCTATATAAAATCTGATTTTGTATATTGCTATCATTACGCTCCTTTTCAAACAGAACCTGCTTCAAAGCATCATTCACCGCCAATGAAATACTGTTAATATTTTTACCCGCCATAAAGTTCTTTAGAGCTTTATCAACATCCGCTTCTAAATACACGCTGCGCGCTACTGTTTTTTTCTTTGCCATTAAAAACCTCCCCAATCATCGTCAATTTCTTTTTCTTGCTCAAGCTTCAGCTCTTTTTGATCTTCAACTTCATTAATTTCTACAAACCCACCTTTACCAGAAGACACCTCAAGTTCTTGACCACTCTCATAAATCGGGTATTCCCTAACCTTTACAAAAGATAGTAAATTATTATGTTCCACTGCTGCATAAACATCATCCCTAAGATTAACCGCACCAATAAAACCTACCCGAACATTTTCTGTAACATGCATTTCTTCGTAATCCATACCAAATTTCTTGGAAACCCGATCTATAGCTTCCTCCTTGTTTCTATCAAATATAATTCTTGCTACTTTAGTATGCTTGCCTGTTGGATCAACATTAAGTGCCTCCCCTATACGCACCTTAGATACATCAAATTTCCCCTTAATTAAAGAAACTGCACCATCCTGACCTACAATCATATATTGCCCTGAATATATTTCGGTATAACCAAAAAATTGAACAACTTGCTTTTCGGTTTTGTCTAGATTTTTTACTGGAGCATCAAATTTTTTAGAAAGCCTAACAGCTACAGATTCCATCTCCACATCATACAATTTTCCTAAAGCATCACCCTTCATAACAAACGCGCCTGTATCTTCCTTATGATACGCATGACCATTCTCGGCAAGCCAATCCTGACGCTGGCTCATCGCATCCAAAGTACCCTTATCAGCATCAGAATAAGCCAAGTCATAATTTTTCTGGTGACGGTAAATCTCTAAATCAAGAAATGTGCGAGCATTAGCATCAATCTGCGTGTCTATAGGCATTGCAGAAATAACCTTAACACTAGCATGAGCAATATGCTTCTTTTGACCGCTAGATGCAGACACCTCAACTATAGCGCCAACAACAAGCTCCTTGCTGCACTCTGACATCGACATAGAAACATAATTAGCTTGTTCATTACCATCGCGAACCAACATGTATTTACGATCACTATGAGCATTAATTAAACCTATCTGCTCAATGCGACCCATAACATTAGGAGTATCCTCATCCGATACATCGTAAACCTTAAAGCCCCTATCCAGTATAGGTAAAACTGATAATGACTTTACTTGAGCCTGCTGGCGCTTCTTGTATTTCTTACCCTGCTCTAAAGACAACGCAAACCCTAGCTCTACCGCGTCCTCTGGTACTCGATAACCACCACCATCAAGAGCTTCTACAATACCAGCCTTCTCCAGCGCATCTACGCGCCTACCATGATAATCAACATAACCATCAGGCTCTTTGATATATGACATGTGCTCGCTAACATAAGATAAGTGTAGCTCACGGCTATAAACACCCTCATTTGCAGATGATACCTCAAGAATGCGCCTATCTGCCTTCAAACTAGGCTGCTCACCAGCAGATACCTCAACAAACGAACCAGCGCGCAAAGAAGTATTACGGTCATTCAAACCAAGAGTAACATAATGAAGATCATCACAAGCATCACGGACAACCATATACTTATTATCAGTAAGCTCATTCATATGAGCTATCTTCTCAATCTCACCATATACCGTAGGAGCAACGCCCTCCTCTATTTTATAAACATTAACCCCACGCTCCTCATCTGGCATGACGCGATGAAGCTGCTTGATAATATCATGCTTCTCCGATATACCGCGCAGCTCCTCCATAAAATCTGAACGAACATAATAAACACCATGACCCTCAACGCGAGCCATTGACGTAGTAGACAAAAATGCCAAACGCTTCGCCACTAAGCCATTATAAAACGCATCGCCGCCGTCCCGCCCAAGATCACGTGACTTAACCCTAATCTCTACGCCATCACCATCTGGAGCAGAAACCTCAACGCCCCTACTCTCAATAAAACGATCAAGAGATGTTACCCGCAACGCACTAACCTCACCCGCCATACCAAGCTGGATATCCTCCAATGAACGCTCACCAAGTATCTCCGTTGCAACCTCCGAAGCAACACCGCGTATCCCCGCAGAAATATAATCAGGAGCAATAACTAAGTCCTTACCTTGGTCATCCCTACCGCGCAAAACAACATGCGCATGAACATGATCCGTGTCACGATGAACCGCAGAAACCCACTCTAGTTTAGTGCCCAAATCCTTCTCCACCAAACCCATAACACGAGTAACATACCCCTCAAAATCACCCAGCTCATGACCATTCTCTGGTGATATAATAATACGAAAATGATGACGATCACCCGCGCATAAATTGTAAAAATCACTGCGAGATATATCCTCATTAACGCCCAAAGCATTACCAAATAATTCAGGACGATCACCATCAAGACCTGAACCATCACGAGTTATATAGCCCAAATGACCGCGCAAATTACCCGCGCCCGCGCTCCCAGATGAATGCTTCTTATAATGAATTTTTACCGCTACGCGCTGAGAATAACCGCGCGCTGAAAACACATTGCCACTACGAGAACCTACCCCACTAAAACTTCTTTTTTTGTCGCCAGCCCGAACCCTATTAAGCTTTGTGAAGTAAGACTTCCTGCTATCTATACGCTCACCTAGAAGCGGCTCGGATACCTCCAAAACCTCACTTACACCCTCTAAACTATAACGATCCAATAACATTACTTAACTCTCATATGCACCCTGAAAATGCGCGCTCAATGACCAATCTTACACCCAAAATATAACACATTAAAACACATTGTCAAAATAAAAAATACATTATAAATAATCGAACAAACACAATAACTTAAACGTAGTTTAAATTATCCCTTTTATCTTGTTATACTTACTCACTTCTCTACCCTTACTTAAATCATACAAATATACCTTAAATATGGAAACTGTGTTCATTGCTCAAAATAAGCCGTGTGATGGCAATATATTGTTATTTATAAGCTAGGTAATTAATGTAGTTACATTGGCATAAGCAACGCTTATTTCGCAAATGCAGCCACCCTATATCCACAGACCAAACTTAATTATTTACATGACTGCCATTCTTCAAAAATTATAATTAAGCACAAAAAAGAGCGATAAAAAATATCGCTCCTTCCTAATTATTCAGTGATTTTATTTATGCGCTTTTCAAAATAAACAAAGTTGGTTTTTACTTATCTTCTTGAATTCCCAAGCATCGGTTTTTGATGCCAAACTCAATTCATCCAAAATGTATTTTTCTAAACCGCCCCATCGCTCCAAATTACTTTCAAGTATAAATATGGATTTATAACCCGTCTCCGTTATTGGTAATTCCTCATTTGCCTTTATTGTAATGTGGTGCATTTTTTCACCGTAATTTTTTTCAACCGTAGGTGAATAATCTTCAACAAAAATAATTTCAATTTCTATGCCTTCCCAATTTAATTTTTGCATTTTTTTGCTCCTGACTTCTCATATATTCAAAAACTTTAGATATAGGATAATAGCCTTTTGATGGTTGCCCGATTTCCACCGCTGCAACTTTTACCTGTTCCATGGAAAATCCCTCCTCCAACATTAAATAAGCTAATTTTCTGGTACTCACGCATATTTGAGTGCTCATATCTTTATGCCCCCACACTTGAAAATAAATCAAACTGGTGAACACTGATTTCATCCAAATAAATCAAATGGGCAAAATCGTTATATAGGTGATTATGCTTCAAGCTCATATCCATATTAATATCTGAACAAAAACTTACCTTTGGAACACCCCCGCTCTCTCGTCTCTAAGATCGCAAGCGTATTTTCTATAAATTCCTAAATCCTTATTTAAATCCGCAATAACTTTTAATCTGATTTTCTTTAATTGCTCTGTGCGCTGTGGCTCTATTTTATTATCTGCCTTGTTAATATCATCTTGCATATAGCCCCTATAGCCTGACTTCTTAACTTCACTAATTATTTGCTTAGGATATAAGACTTTTCCACCTAATTTATAATACCATGGGTGATGTGGCGCGTATGTGTTTTCCATTGTTCTAATTCCTTATTTTATGCTGCAAAAAAATCAAGCTGTGTTGAATTTATAATTGGCTCTATGATGATATTTGCTCTTGGGCTATCTTTGGATTCTGGATCTTGGGATTTATTAAATAACCGCCCATGCTTACCTACAAAAATCCGCGCGCAAGGCGTATATGCAATCTCAAATGTTTCCAAAGTTAATGAATTTCCATGAATCACCATTGCAGCAATTCCCTTAAGGGCAAGTTGCACATAGAGCATATGATATGTCATTTTTGATAATTCAATCACATGAACGCTCATGCATTCTTCTAAAATATAGCCCTGATCTGTTAAAATATCCGCTGCTGCTAATATGGTGCAACCTGCCCCCGCTGCTGGGTCTGATACCGTAATAAATCCTTGATCGTTTATTATCGCGCCCGCATCGCCTAAATTCAAATGAGCAAGCAACTTAGAAATCTCATAAGGAGTGAAAAATTGCCCAGCCCTTGCATCCAAAAACTCTAGCTCTGATGCTAATTCTCCTAAAAAATCACAGCCCCCGTCACTTAAAGCCATTACTGTTAAAGTTAGTAATTCAGGGATTTTGCGCACGTCATCTTTATTTGCATATGAATTCACGACAGCCATATAACAGGCTTCTAATTCATCCACTGTTTTTTGATCTGGTGCAGTGGTTTTTGCTATTGCGCAATATGCCATCTCACAAAAGTTTCTAAAATGGTCATAGCGAGATTTTGAATTATCCAAGCCATCCATGATCTTAATAAATTCTTTTTTTCTATCTGAATTTTGCATTTTAATTACTCCTTTTTAAATTACTGCAAAGTGCATGTCTCATGCACTTCTGCCCCTTGGCGAAAGTGCGGGGTAGCAACTGCAAGGGCGATTTTTAGTATTTTGGAGCGTTAGCGTTCGCGAGGAATTGACCGACTTCGGGCAAGGGGAA
>Ga0256839_1001408_pt1 | contig 29194 bp, 23 predicted proteins | sample 354166metaG_FD_185968 | JGI IMG/M metagenome (GOLD analysis project Ga0256839, IMG submission 185968) | Hydrothermal vent microbial communities from Mid Atlantic Ridge, Atlantic Ocean - 354-166 | ecosystem: Environmental > Aquatic > Marine > Hydrothermal vents | place: Atlantic Ocean: Mid... | reverse complement strand
CCCATCATGCCGCCCCCCATCATGCCGCCACCACCCCGGCGGCCGGATGATTCACCCGCTCCTGCAGCGCCACCGGAAACGAGGAAGAACGGTTCGCTTCCCACCTCCACGACGATCTCCACCCGCTCTCCCGGCGTGATGAGCACGCGCCGCCGTTCCACCGGGCGCGGCAGCAGGCCGCCATCAGTGGCGATGACATGAAACGGCCGGTTGTCGGAAAAGCCGATGTTGTAGAAGCTGGCATTGGCACCATTGAGAATACGCAACCGCAGCCGCTGCCGCCTGGCCTCGAAGGCAGGCATGAACACGCCGTTGCACAGGGCAATGTCGCCCTCCATGCCCATCATCACGTCATGCATGCTCTGCACGTAAACGAGCTCGCCATCACGGCCGAACAGCCTGTCCTGCAGCACCAGCACGATGTCATCCACGCCGTATTCGCGCGGCAGCGGCAGCGCATCGGCTTCCTCGTCGTCGATGATGATGGGCCCGGCCAGGCCTTTCCACACGTGCAGCCCGGTGCGCTTGTGCGGGTGGGCGTGATACCACAACGTCGCCGCCGGCTGGCGCACCTCGAAGGCAGGCTCCCACGTCTGCCCCGGCTTCACCTGCTGATGCGGGCCGCCATCCATCCTTGCCGGCAGGTGCATGCCGTGCCAGTGCACGGTGGTGGTTTCACGCAGGGCATTGCGCACGCGGATGCGCACCTTCTCGCCCTGCCGCATGCGCAGCACCGGCCCCAGGTAGTTGCCATTCACGCCAATGGTGGCGGCCCTCGCCCCCGCCACGAAGGCATGACGCCCCTCGCGCACCGTCAGGGAATAGGTGCGCACGCCATCCTTGAGCTCTCCGCGCTGCACCACCGGCAGCGGCAGCGCCTGCGAGCCGCCACGCACGCGGGCCTGTGCAATGAAATCGTCCTGCGACAGCAGGCCGGAAACGCCACTGCCCGCCGCGAATGCGCCAAGGCCTGCCGTCAATTTCAGAAAGGTGCGTCTGTGAAGGGAAACTTGCTGCATGGCTGAGTATTCTCCCGTGATGAGGGCTGGTGAAAAACAAGCGTGTATTTCAATCTACGGCAATGCCGCCATGTTCCATCGCCCATGCATCACACATTTGCGTGAAATGTTGAGGAGCAAAGGGCAACAGCCGGGCACAAGAACATGCAAGGGAAGAAGCAGGCATGAAAAAAGCCCGCAAACGCGGGCCACCTGCCTTGATGATGATCTTTCCGGGCGAGTGTGATGACACGGCTGGCTGCGCGTCATCGCATTGCCCGTGCATGCCACGGGCACAAGCTGCAGGCGCGTTTTCAGTAGGCGTTTTCCAGCTTCTCGCGCAGTTCCTTCAGCTCCTCTTCCGGCCGCTGGGCAATGCGCTCCGGAGCACCTGCACGATTGTACCAGTAGGCGGCGTTGGAACGATCCCCTTCCAGCTTGTGCAGGATGGCATGCAGCCAGTTGCCGTAGGCATCCGGGTGCTGCTGGGCGATGTGATGGGCCTTTTCCCAGTCGCCCATTTCAAGGTATTGAATGGCCTTCAGAAGCATCTTCCTGTCTTTCTCCAGCATGGTGATTCCACTCCACGGGGAACATGCTAAACCAATAGCGTTACCAGCAGGTAACACTCTGCTCCGCAGGCAATGTAATGCAGCGGTGATGATGCTTTCAATGGGCGAGCAGGAAAAGGCACAGCCGATGTCAACAGGGCTGCACGATGACGATGAGCGCCTGCACAGCCTGCGCCGGCGCATAGACGAGCAACGACGCAGGCGCGATGCCGCGGCCCGGCGCTCCGGGCCTGATCCGCGGGTGGCGGCGCACCACCTGGTGCTGCGCCTGCTGGCCGACCTGGGCGTGGCGCTGGCTGCCGGGCTGGTGCTGGGCTGGGGTATCGATCGCTACTTCGGCACGCAACCCTGGGGCATGCTGGCGGGCATGCTGCTGGGCATTGCTGCCGGGGTGCGCAACGTCATGCACACTGCCGATTCCGCCAGCCGTGCCCACTCAGGCAATGATGCCACCAGCCAGCATGGTGCATCCACTTCCGCTGCCGATGCAACGGGTGGAGATGATGCCGGCCGAAGCAATCCGCAGCCGAAAAAACCCATGAAATCCTGAAAGATCACGACACGCGCCAGCAAACCTTTCCACTGCGCGGGTGCGGCTGATGAAAAGGATTTCCTGCCGCATTGCGCTCGGCGGCAAATGCTGCCACAGAAATCCATCGGGGAACATGATTTCGAAAACCGGCAAGGGGAATGAGAGCGCGGCAGCAGAAATGGTGGAGAAAGAACAGCCATGCCCATTGCATTGCAGCAGAAGGCGCTGATCATCGACCTTGCCAGCGGTGATGCGCAGGTGCGCGACATTGCTCCCGAGGAGCACATTCTCGGCCCCGTCGATTACGGCTGGCAGGAATACCGGCGCGATCCTGACGTCTTCACCTTCGGCGAGGGGGCGTTGGCCTCATCCGCCCTGCCCGGTGCGCGGCGGCTGGTGTTCTGTGCCCATTCGGATCAATGGGAAGGCTTCTACATCTCCACCATGGGCGGCGCTGCCTACACCTTCCAGCACGTGGGGGTGAACTTCGTTTCCCTGCACGGGCGCGCGCCGGAGCCTTCCGTGCTGTTGCTGCACAACCACGGAGACGGCCCCGAAGTGCGCATCGAGCCGCTGCCCGAACATGCCGAAATCTGGAAGGGCTACGAGCACGAGGGCCGCACCCTCATCGGCATCTATGCCCTGCAGCAGGCGCTGCTTGACCGCTACGGCAAGGAATACAATCCACGCCGCGTGCGCATTGCCGTGGTTGGTCCGGCGGCGGCGGCAACGCTGGAAGGTGCCATTGCCTCCAACCCCGTCAAGAAGGGCGCGCTGCACCCGGCAGTGGTGGACTGGGCCGGGCGCGGCGGCCTCGGCTCGCGGCTGTATCGGCGGCACAACATCGTCGCCATCGTTTTCGGTGGCGAGTGGCGCGACCCGCACGGGCTGAAGGCCAAGGAGCTGAACCCGTGGTTCCAGGAGCATTTCGGAGACAAGATGACACAGGTGGACATGCAGGCCTGTGTCAAATACCACTACAACGAGAAGCTCGGCACCGGCGGCACCTTCGGCTCCAACTACGCCACGCTGAAGGACCGGGTGATGACCTTCAACTATCGCTCGACCGCTCATTCCACCGACGAGCGCCTGCGCCACTGGCAGACCTTCATCCGCGACAACATCCTGAAGGACTTCAACCGCGAAACCATCGAGCCGAAGCTGTTCGACCACTGCGGCGAGCCATGCTCGGTGGCGTGCAAGAAGTATTTCGGCGAATACAAGAAGGACTACGAGCCCTATCACACGCTGGGGCCGCAGTGCGGGGTGTTTCACCTGCGCGCGGCGGAGAAGCTGAACTACCACGCCGATGCGCTGGGCTTCGATGCCATCCAGATAGGCGGCATGCTGGCATGGCTGATGGAGCTGGTGGCCGAAGGGCTCATCGACCCGGCAGCATACGGCCTGCCATCACGGGAAGAGATGCATTTTCCGGAATTCGTGGCCGAGCCGGGCGAGGAATTCGACCTGGAGCGTGATTCCATGCGCAATGCCCAGTGGTGCATCCGCGCGCTCGATGCCATCGTTTATGACGAGCGTGCCGCGCTGTTCCGCAAGGGCTACCGCGCCGCTGCCGAAGCCTTGCGCGATGCCGGCTGCCCGCAGTGCCACGACCGCGCGGTGTTCCTGGCCAATGGCGAGCAGGGCTGCATGGTGCCCAACCAGTACTGGGTGCCCGGCATGGGCGCACCCATGCCCATCATGGGCAAGTATTACGTCTATTACGGCACCGACTTCCTGCCGCCGGAAGACCTCGGCCGGCGCTGCGTGGAGCGCATGGTGCACGAGATGATCAACGACAACTGCGGCGAATGCCGCTTTCACCGCGGCTGGTCGGAGGCGCTGCTGCCGGTGATCATCAACGAGCACTTCGGCCTGCAGGTGGACTTCCGCGATCACCACTTCCGGCTGGCACAGGAGATCTTCGAACACCAGGGACACCTGGCCCGCCCGTGGCAGACCCTGCGCATGGCGCAAATGCTGAAGGGCTACCTCGACAACTTCGCGCCGCAGAGCATCTCCACCGAAGGTGAAGTCAGCCTGCCATCCTTTGATGAGGACGACCCCGTCGGCTCGGCCAGGAGCTTCTGGGCCATGCTGCGGCACGGCGTGGAGCGCGCCTTCATGCTGGGCGCGGCATCGGTGCCGCGCCCACGCACGCCAAAACAGCAGCGCGAGCACTTCAGCGTGGAGTAGCCTGCCCGGCGGCAGCAGCAAACGGGTCGTTTTCCGGCTTCCACTTGATGGAGCAGCCCATGGACGGGATCTGCTCTTCAGGTCCGCGCCCGGTGGCGGCCACCTGCATCATCGCCTCGAACAGCTCGCGCCGGGCATCAGGTGCCGCGGGCTCCTTGCGCGAGGCATCCAGCCGCCCGCGATACTGCAGCTCGCGGTTGGCGTTGAAGCCGAAGAAGTCCGGCGTGCACACCGCGCCATAGGCCTTGGCCACCTCCTGTGTCTCGTCATACAGGTAGGGGAATGGAAAGCCGTGTTCGCGCGCGAAGATCTTCATGTTTTCGAAGGAATCCTCCTCGCGGTAATTGGCGTCGTTGGAGGAAATGGCCACGAAGCCGATGCCGTTCTCCATCAGCTCCTTCGCATCGCGCACCAGCCGGTCGGTGATGGCCTTCACATAGGGGCAGTGGTTGCAGATGAACACCACCACCGTGCCCTTTTCACCGGCAATGTCATCGAAGGTATAGGTCTTTCCGTCAACGCCGGGCAATCTGAAGTCCGGTGCCTTCCAGCCGAAGTCGCACACTGGTGCCTGTGCTGCCATTTCCTGCCTCCGTCATGCTTGTTCTTGTCCTTGTCCTGCCTTTGGGCATCACCCGTGGCAGGCCCACCAATGTCATTGTCCAAGATTAGGCATTGCCGGCAGCGGCGACAAGAGAGCCGGAAGACGTCAAGCACGCCTCTTCACCACGCGGAAACCGGCATGGCATGACGCCAAATGCTTGACAAGACGCTTATTCATTATATGTTCCGCAACAACGGGCGAGCACATGGAATCGCGGCAGGCTTTTCTTTTCTGCAAGATGATGTGGCTGCCCGTCGGTTGGGGTGGGCATGCATGCGCCCATTCATTGGCCTGGGGGCCACCGCCCCTGAGGCAGGCACTTGTGCCGGGTGCCTGGCCAGATTTGCCATTGCCCTTTCAGCATCGCGCCCGGCACACAAGGCCACCGCGCAACAGCACTTGAGACAGACATGAGCGAACAGGACAAGAGCAGCGACATTCCCGCCGAAGACAGGCAGCCGGACACAACGCAGGCGGCTTCCGAAGATGCCGCAGAGCCCTCTTCAGCTGCAGGGGATGAAGAGCACACGCCGGGGTTCGAGGACCTGGGCCTGAGCGAGAAAACGCTGGATGCGGTGCGCAAGGCCGGCTTCGAGAAGCCGACGGTAATCCAGCGCGAGGCCATCCCCCATGCATTGCAGCGCAAGGACGTGCTGGGCCTGGCACAGACCGGCTCGGGCAAGACGGCGGCCTTCGTGCTGCCCATGCTCACGCTGCTGGAACAGGGGCGCGCCCGTGCCCGCATGCCGCGCACCCTCATCCTGGAGCCGACGCGAGAGCTGGCAGCGCAGGTATATGATGCCTTCCAGCAACTGGGCGTGAACCACAAGCTGAAGGTCGCGCTGCTCATCGGTGGCGTGTCGTTCGACGAGCAGTCGCGCATCATCGACCGCGGGGCAGACGTGCTCATCGCCACGCCGGGGCGGCTGCTTGATCACTTCGAGCGCGGCAAGCTGCTGCTGACGGGCGTCGAGATTCTCGTCATCGACGAGGCCGACCGCATGCTCGACATGGGCTTCATCCCGGATATCGAGCGCATCGTCAGCCTGCTGCCCTTCACCCGGCAGACGCTTTTCTTCTCCGCCACCATGCCGAAGGAGATCCAGCGGCTGGTGGACCAGTTCCTGCACCTGCCGGTGAGGGTGGAGGCGCAGCCGCCGTCTTCCACCGCCGAGACCATCGAGCAGCGGCTGGTGCTGGCCCCGGCGGAAGATGCCGCCAAGCGGGCGAAGCTGCGCGAGGTCATCGATGCGCGCAAGGAAAATGTGAAGAATGCCATCGTGTTTGCCAACCGCAAGCGCACGGTGGGCATCCTGCTGAAGTCCATGCTCAAGCACGGCTATTCGGCCGGTGCCCTGCATGGCGACATGGATCAATACGAGCGGCTGGAGACGCTGCAGAAATTCCGCGACAACGAGATCACCTATCTCATCGCCTCCGACGTGGCGGCCCGCGGGCTGGACATTCCGGAAGTCTCCCACGTGTTCAACTACGACATTCCGGTCTCGCCGGAGGATTACGTGCACCGCATTGGCCGCACCGGCCGCGCCGGGCGCAAGGGCGAGGCGGTGAGCCTGGTAACGCCGGAGGACTTCAAGGCACTGGCTGCCATCATCGAACTGATCGGCAAGGAAATTCCGTGGGAAGGCGAAGCCCCGTCGCCGGAAGAGATCGAGGAGGCAAGACGCCGCAAGCGCGGCCGTGGCCGCAAGGGTAGTGGCAGCAGGAAGCGTGCCGACAAAGGCGGCGGAAGCAACGGCTCTGGCCGGAACAACGAAGGCAGTTCCTCCAGGACAGCCGCAAATGAAGCTGCCAGCGACACAGGCAGCAAGGACGGCCAGAAACGCAAGAAGCGCCGCCGCAGGAAACGCAAGAGCGCCAGTGGTTCGGCAGCAGAATCATCCGCCGCCGCGGGAACGCGCAGCGATGGCGCACAACAGAACGGTGATACTTCCACCGGAAATGCCGGCAAGGAAAATCAGGCACGCAAGCGCGGCAGGTCTTTCGGCTCCGCCGGCGGAGGCAACGGTAAAAAACCGGACAGGAGCAGCAAGCCTGTCAGCAATACGCGCGGCTTTGATGAAAACAACATACCGGCTTTCCTCGCCCGCCCGGTGGAACGCGACTGAGAAGCTCTGCGCCAACTGCCAGGAGAGCATCATCCTGATCACAAACGGCTGACGCCGCTGGCGCATGACAGCATGGTGTCTTCAAATGGTCTCATCAATATCCGGACTCATCCGGAAGTTGACTCTTGAGAAGCGCTCCTTGGGGCCTGGGCACCACGACCCGTCAACGTTCACTGAAGGGATTCCCCTTGGGGCTGCCCCGCCTCCGCACTCGGTCGAGCCACCAAATGACGGTAGCGGCAATACAAACAGCAGCCAGGAATGTTTCTGCCAATTTGTCGTAACGGGTTGCGATACACCGGAAATCCTTCAGACGGCAGAAGGTGCACTTGCAAACAGGCAGAAGAAGTTCGGAGCGTTCTCACCGCTCATCAGAAGACCAGAACAATTCAGACATTTGACAACTCCCCCCATAACGAAGCGCCGTGGGAAGGAAATCATGTTTCAGCCGACGCACCAGAAATTTATCGAGACCAGGCCCTGGCCACGCCGGATACAGCCTTCACCTGTTGCAGTGCTTCATTGCCAATTCCCTTTGACCAGATGCGAACAGATTGTTCAGGACAACTCAACGCTTGTGGAAATGATGCCAACCGACACCCGGACTGATGGCCGGAAAAACATCTCGGCCTCCAGACGCGGTTGAGGCCCTCTTGAAGCAGAATGGCATCAGTGCAACCATCTCGTTCCGTAACCGTGTTGCACTTCATGCCTGAATGTGCCTCTGAATCATTGTCCAAGGCAACCTGTCATGAATTCAACAACCCGCTTTGCCCCTTCTCCCACTGGCCGGCTGCACATCGGCAACGTGCGCACCGCCGTGCTCAACTGGCTGTTCGCCCGCCGGCATGGCGGTGATTTCATCCTCCGGCTGGATGATACCGACACCGAACGTTCGCGCGAGGAATACGCACAGGCCATCATCGAAGACCTCGAATGGCTCGGCCTCGTCCCTGCCCGCATCGAGCGCCAGAGTGCCCGGCTGGCATTGTACGAGGAAGCCGCCGAACAGCTGAAGCGCGAGGGCCTGCTGTATGATTGCTACGAGACCGAACAGGAACTGGCGCTGAAGCGCAAGGCGCAAGCGATGGCCGGGCATCCGCCGGTGTATGACCGCGCCGCACTGAACCTCTCCGAGGACGAGAAACGGGCGCTGCGTGCAGAGGGAAGGCAACCCCACTGGCGCTTCCGCCTGCCCGACGAGGTGGTGCGCTTCCATGATGCCGTGCGCGGAGAGGTTCGGGTGGATCTGCGCTCGCTCTCCGACCCGGTGCTCATCCGCGCCGATGGCAGCTTTCTCTACACCCTGCCCTCGGTGGTGGACGACATCGACTTCGGCATCACCCACGTCATCCGTGGCGATGACCATCTCACCAACACCGCCGTGCAGATCGCCCTGTGTCAGGCCCTGGGGGGCGAGCCACCGGTGTTTGCCCATCATGCCCTGTTGCGCGCAGCCGATGGCGGGCCGCTGTCGAAGCGCCTGGGCAGCCTCGGCGTGGCAGACCTGCGCGAACGCGGGCTGGAGCCGGAAACCATTGTCAGCTATTGCGCCACCATCGGCTCTGCCCTGCCGGTGGAACCGTTCACCGACATGGATGCGTTGGCGCAGCGCGTGGCGCTGGAACGGCTCTCCAGTGCACCGGCAAGGTTCAACGAGGATGAACTGCACGCGCTGAATGCCCGGCTGCTGCATGCCCTGCCCTGCGAACGGGCACTGCCTCGCCTGCGCCAGCAAGGCATCGAGCTGGATTGCGCCGAATGGGAGGTGGTGCGCGCCAACATCGAGCATCTTGCCGATGCCGCGCATTGGGAGGCAGTGCTGCATGCGGACATTCCCGCCCCGTCAACCGATTCCCTGTCGGCCGAAGACCGCGCTTTCCTGCAGCAGGCTGCCGAGCTGCTGCCTGCCGAACCGTGGGATGATGCCACGTGGAAGGCATGGACAGGCGCGCTGAAGCAGCAGACCGGGCGCAAGGGAAAGGCGCTGTTCCTGCCGCTGCGGCTGGCCCTCACCGGCCGTGCGCATGGCCCGGAAATGTCGCGTCTGCTGCCGTTGCTGGGCCGCGAGCGCACCCTCATCCGCCTGCACGCTGCCGCAACAGGCTGACCACCTTCCCTGCCCGGGAAGCCGGTTCCGGTAGCTGATCCCGCCGCCGAACACGGAAAACCCGCCTGCCCTTGCGGGCAGGCGGGCCTTTTTCGTTATCGGCACCATGCCGGGGCCGGCATCAGTGATAGCCTTCACCCGGCTTCACCTTGCCGCGGAACACCCAGTAGCTCCACGCCGTGTAGGCCAGGATGAGCGGCACCAGCACCACCGTGCCCGCCAGCAGGAAGATCAGCGACACGTCAGGTGCCGCTGCCTCGGCAATGGTCAGCGACGGCGGCACCAGATACGGATAGAAGCTGATGCCAAGGCCGATGAAGCCCAGCACGAAGATGCCGATGGTGGCCAGGAAGGAATAGCCCGGCCGCTGCTCCTTCCAGCCCTTGTAGAACATGAGGGCGCAGGCCAGCACCAGCGCCGGCACGATGATGGAGAAGATCATCGTCGGCCAGGCGAACCAGCGCTCGAAATACACCGGCTGCAGGAAAGGCGTGGCCAGGCTCACCGCCCCCAGCAGCACCAGCAGGGCGATGAACAGCGGCATCGACAGCCGATGCGCGATGCGCTGCACTGTGCCTTCCGTCTTCATGTCCAGCCACGTGGCACCCAGCACCGCATAGCCCACCACCAGCGCCACCGCGGTGAGGATGGAGAAGGGCGAAAGCCAGTCCCAGTGGCCGCCGGCATACATCCGCCCCTCGATGGCGATACCCTGCACGATGGCACCCAGCGCAATGCCCTGGGCAATGGCTGCCACCAGGGAACCACCGAAGAAGGCCCATTCCCACCAATGCCGGTATTTCGGCGTGCGCGGGATGAACTCGAAGGCCACGCCACGGAAGATCAGCCCCAGCAGCATGGCGATGATGAGCGGATACAGTGCCGTGAACAGGATGCCGTAGGCCAGCGGAAACACGGCAAACAGGCCACCGCCGCCCAGCACCAGCCACGTTTCGTTGCCGTCCCACACCGGTGCGATGGTGGCCATGGCAAGGTCGCGCTCCTCCTTGTCCTTGAGGAACGGAAACAGGATGCCGACGCCCAGGTCGAAGCCGTCCAGCACCACGTAGGCCAGCACGGCAAAGGCCATGATGGCCGCCCACAGGTTGGCCAGGGTGAACAGATCCGTTTCCATCTCAGTGCCCTCCCTTTGCCGTGGCTTCCTCGGCAACCAGCTCGGCTGCAGGGGTAATCCCGGCGGCGCGCAGCGGGCCGACATCATCAATATCGATGTGCTCGCTGGGGCGGCGTGCCATCAGCTTCAGCACGAACCAGATGCCAACCCCGAACACCACCACGTAAACGGTGATGAAGGCCAGCAACGACAGTGCCACCGCCGGTGCATCCACTGCCGAGGTGCTTTCGGCGGTGCGCAGCACGCCATATACCGTCCACGGCTGGCGTCCAACCTCCGTTACGAACCAGCCGGCCAGAATGGCAATGAAGCCGGATGGTCCCATCAACAGTGCCAGCTTCAGCAGTTTCGGATTGTCATAGAGCTTGCCGCGCCAGCGCGCGATGCCGGCCCAGATGCCAACCACGGCCATCAGGAAACCAATGGCCAGCATGATGCGGAAGGCCCAGAAGACGATCTCTGCCGGCGGCCTGTCCTCCTTCGGCACATCCTTCAGCCCCATCAGCGGGCTGGTCAGGTCATGGGTAAGGATGAGCGACGACGCGTAAGGGATCTTCAGCGCGTAATGCACCGTTTCCGCATCGTCATCCGGAATGCCGATGACGATGAACGGCGCGCCGCCATTGGGATGGCTCTCGTAGTGCCCTTCCATCGCCGCCACCTTGATGGGCTGATGCTTCAGCGTGTTCAGCCCGTGCATGTCGCCGGCGAAGATCTGCAGCGGTGCCACCAGCAGCGCCATCCACATGGCGTGCGAGAACATCTTGCGTGCCCCCGCGCTTTCACGGTTGCGCAGCAGGTGCCATGCACCAACCGCGCCGACGACGAAGGCGGTGGTCAGGAACGCCGCCAGCACCATGTGCACGAAGCGATACGGGAACGACGGGTTGAAGATGATGGCCCACCAGTCAACCGGCACGAACTGCCCGTTCTCCGCCACCTCGAAGCCTGCCGGCGTCTGCATCCACGAGTTCACCGACAGGATCCAGAAAGCGGAAAGCAGCGTGCCGATGGCGACGATGACGGTAGCAACAAAATGCAGCTTCTCGCCCACCTTCTCGCGGCCGAACAGCATCACGCCAAGGAAGCCGGCCTCCAGGAAGAAGGCAGAAAGAACTTCATAACCCAGCAACGGACCGATTACCGGGCCGGCCTTGTCGGAAAACACGGCCCAGTTGGTGCCGAACTGGTAGCTCATCACCACGCCGGACACCACCCCCATGCCGAACACCACGGCGAAGATGATCTTCCAGTAGTCGAACAGGCGAATGTAGATCTCGTCGCGCTTCAGCAGCCACAGGCCGTTGAGCACCGCCAGCCAGGCAGCCAGGCCAATGGTGAACGCCGGAAAGATGATGTGGAAAGATACCACGAAGGCGAACTGAATGCGTGCGAGATCAATCGCGGAAAGGCCCAATACCTCCGTCATGATCCTTCACTCCCCTTGCCACGCAGCCAGCCTTCATGCTGCCTGCGTGTTGGCTGTTTCACGCATGTTTCAGGATAGGGTCTGTGGTGCCTGGCAAAATGTGGCAAGATGTTGCGCGGCGCTTTGCTTCACCCGTTTTCTGCAATGTGGAATTGCTGACTGCAGATCAGGATGGTGCGACAATCGAATCTGCCAAGTGATTGCTGCCACGGGCAGGCAACAGGAAGAGCCTCGGCAAACAGGCAGCGCCATTGCAGGACGGCAGGCCAGCAGCCGCTCAGCCACCGGTAACGTTCATGTGGCGTGGCATCTGCCCGCGCACTTCTCCCGGCGCAATGGCAAAATCATGCCCCCGGGGCTTGCGCGCCACGGCAGCGCGAATCGCCTGCTCCAGCGCCGCCATGCGGGTTTCATCATCCGCCCCCACAATTTCCCGGCGCAACACGGCTTTCAGGTCGGCATCTTCGTTCTGCCCCAGGCACATGTAGAGCTTGCCGGTGGCGGTCAGCCGCACGCGGTTGCAGTCATCGCAGAAGTGCGCGGAAAGCGGCGTGATGAAGCCGACGCGCCCGCCGGTTTCACGCACGCGCATGTAACGCGACGGCCCGCCGGTGCTGAATCCTGCCTCCGGCTCCAGTGTCCAGCGCTGCTGCAGCCGCGAGCGCACTCTGTCCAGCGGCAGGTAGTATTCTGCCCGGTCGTATTCCATCTCCCCCATCGGCATGGTTTCGATGAAGGTGATGTCAAATCCCTGCCCGTGCGCCCATTCCACCAGGCTGGGCAATTCGTCCTCGTTCACGCCCTTCAGCGCCACCGTGTTGATCTTCACCCGCAGGCCCGCCCGCCGCGCCGCTGTCAGCCCTTCCAGCACCCTGCCAAGATCGCCGCGCCGGGTGATGGTGCGGAACTTGTGTGCATCCAGCGTATCCAGCGAAACGTTGATGCGCCGCACCCCGGCATCGGCCAGCTCATCGGCAAAGCGGACGAGCTGCGAGCCGTTGGTGGTGAGCGTCAGTTCATCCAGCATCCCTGCCTGCAGATGCCGCCCCAGCCTGCGAATGAGCCACATCACGTTGCGCCGCACCAGCGGCTCGCCACCGGTAAGGCGCAGCTTGCGCACGCCCATCCGCACGAAGGTGGAGGCAATGAGGTCGATCTCCTCCAGCGACAGGATTTCCTTCTTCGGCAGGAAGTCGGGATGCTCCACCATGCAATAGCGGCAGCGGAAATCGCAGCGATCGGTTACGGAGATGCGCAGGTAGGTGATCGTGCGGCCGAAAGGGTCCACCAGCTGGTGCCGAGCGGCACCGGCAACATTGGCAGCGCCGAAGGCTTCGCCATCACCAACCCGCGCTGGTGGGAACGGGGGCTGCGTATCTGCCCGGCCAGCCGTCGCAACCGATGCTGCCGACTGCGCTTCATCAACGGCGGCAGAAGCAGAAGCGGCGTTGGTGGTGATGCGCGTGCGTATATCCATGCCGACATGTTTCCCGCGTTTGCACTGCCGGTCAAGCGGCTTTTCGGCAAACGGAGCAGATATTGCCCCCGCCCCCAGACAGGAGAAGGCCCGCCGCGCCAGAATGCCAGGCGGGCGGGCCTTCGGCATGTCGTTACAGTGAAAAAGGCAGCTTACTGCTTCTTGTAGTAGTCGTACTTGCCACCCTTCCACTCATACACCACGTAGCCCGGCAGGCTCACGTCGCCCTTCTTGTCGAAGGAAAGCTCGCCCAGCACGGTCTTGAACTTGCCCTTGTGCAGGGCTTCCATGACCTTGGCCGGGTCGGTGGACTTGGCCTGCTCCGCTGCCTGCTTCCAGGCCTGCACGGCAGCATAGGTGTAGAGCACGTAGCCCTCCGGGTTGATGCCCGCGGCCTCGAACTTCTTCACCACCTCGGCGGCTGCCGGGTTCTTGCGCGGGTCGGGGCTGAAGGTCATCAGCGTGCCCTCGCCGGCCGGGCCGGTGATGTTCCAGTATTCCTGCGTAACCAGCGCGTCGCCGGACATCAGGCGCGTCTTCATGCCCTGATCACGCATCTGGCGCACGATGAGGCCGGCCTCGGTGTGGTATCCGCCCAGATACAGGATGTCGATCTTGTTCTGCTTCAGCTTGGAGACCAGCGCCGAGTAGTCCTTCTCGCCGGCGGTGTAGGCGCCATACAGCACCTCCTTCTTGCCCAGCTCGTGGAAGCGCTTGCGCATCTCGTCCGCCAGGCCCTTGCCATAGGCCGTCTTGTCATGGAAGATGGCCACGCGGGCATTGGGGAACTCCTTGGCGATGAACTCGGCAGCGGTCTTGCCCTGCTGGTCATCACGGCCGCAGACGCGGAACACGTTCGGCCCACCTTCGTCCGTCAGCTTCGGGTTGGTGGAAGCGGGCGAGATCATCACCACGCCTTCCTCCTCGTACACCTTCGAAGCCGGGATGGACGAACCGGAGCAGAAATGCCCGGCCATGAACGAGACACCCTCGCTCACCGCCTTGTTGGCCACGGCCACGGCCTGCTTCGGATCGCAGGCATCGTCATAGACCTTGCCCTCGATCTTCTTGCCGAGCACGCCGCCGGCGGCGTTGATGTCCTTCACCGCCATCTCGAAGCCGGCCTTCATCTGCGCGCCGAAGCTGGCATACTGGCCGGTCATCGGGCCGGCGGTGCCGATCTTCACGGTCTCGGCCTGGGCTGTGCCCACAAGGCCGAAGGCTGCCACTGCAGCCGCCATCAGTAGCTTTTTCATTGGCTACCTCCCTCAAGGTTTCATTGTTCTTCATGCCCCCGCCTTCGAGCAGGAAAACATGCTTGCGCCCGCAACCGGGCGCAAGCTGCAAGATACAGTAATTTGCAGCTCTGCTCATGGCAAGGGAAAAGCTGTGCCCGCCCCATGGGGCCACATGCAGACCCTGGGGGAGGAAACCTTCGGAGCACGAAAGAAAGCGCTCCGCGCAAGGGGGGAATACGCGGAGCGCCGGGTAGCCGGGCCAGGTTGCCGGCCCGGAAATCACCTGGTGTGGTCAAGCCGCACTGCGGCGTGCGCAGACGGGCAAGGCGTCGTGCAAGGCTCAGCGCCCCATGCCGCCACCCATGCCGCCACCGGCACCGCCACCCATGCCGCCACCGGCACCGCCGCCCATGCCGCCACCGGCACCGCCGCCCATGCCGCCACCGGCACCGCCACCCATGCCACCGCCGGCACCGCCGCCCATGCCACCGCCGGCACCGCCGCCCATGCCGCCACCGGCACCACCAGCCATGCCGCCACCGGCACCCATGCCAGATGCATCATGCTGGCCACCGCCCTGCATCTGCTGCATTTGCTGCTGCATCTGTGCCTGATCCATGCTGCCCTGCCCCTGATGCCGCGTGTTGAAATTGTATTGCTTGCGCATCTGCTGCATCTGCTGCATCTGCGCCTGCATCTGCTGGGCATCGGCAGGCATCGTCTCCGGAGTCATCGTCTGCGCCAGCACCACGCCCGTCATGCCCGACAGCGCCAGCAACGAAACCATCATCTTGCGGCTCATGTTCGTCATCATCTGCTCTCCTTTCAATTGACATCGGTTCGCACATCCCTGCATCATGCTCGCTTGCACATGATGCTCATTCGCCACCCGGCAAGTGGATCAGAACCGACTCGCCAGCAGCGACAATGCATCTTGTGCAGGAGCGCATCGTATATTTTCCCGGCGTTGCCCATCAGGAAAATGTCAGGTTACGCTGCCTACTTGTGGTATGCTGTCTTGCGCTGAACCAAAGGTTTTCCTGGCATCTGTCTTCATGCGCCTGCCTGACCACATGAAATCGACCTTGCCGCTGCGCACGCTGGTTCTCGGCATGCTGCTGACACTGGCCCAGCCCGTTGTTGCCCTGGCCATGGGCGGCGGCGGCATGGGGGGTGGTGGCGGCATGGGGGGAGGCGCTGGCGATGCCGGAGGCGGTGGCGGCATGGGTGGCGATTCCGGCGGTGGCATGGGTGGTGGCGGCATGGGCGGCGGTGCCACGGATGGTGGTGCCAGTGGCGGCATGGGCATGGGCAGCGGCAATACCGCCGGCGGTGATGGCATGCGCGCTCCCGCCACTGACCATGAAGCCGCCCGTTCCCAACGCATGCGCGGCGCTGCGCCTTCCCTGGCCACGCTGCTGGCCGAAGTGCGCCGGCGCCACCCCGGCAAGGTGCTTGACGTGCGCCTGCAACGCGGCCCTGCCGGCAGCGCCTACGTCTTCACCATCATGACCCCACGCAACACCGTGCGCCGCGTGCGTGTGCCGCTGCCCGCCGGCGTTGCCCCCCGGCGTCCGCAACGCACCTACAACTTCAACCGCTCCAGGCCGCAACGACAGCGCTGAACCGGACACCTTCACCACCATGCGCATCCTGATCGTGGAAGACGAAGAGGACATCGCCCGCAGCATAGCCGCCGCGGTGGAGCGCCATGGCTACATCGCCGACATCGCCCATGATGGCGAAGAAGCCCATTTCCTCGGCTTTACCGAGGATTATGATGCCGTCATCCTCGACCTTGGCCTGCCCCGGCGCGATGGCCTCAGCGTGCTGCGCGACTGGCGGCAGGAAGCACGCCTGTTTCCGGTGCTGGTGCTCACCGCCCGCGATTCATGGCAGGACAAGGTGGAAGGCATCGATGCCGGTGCCGACGACTACCTCGCCAAACCGTTCGAAATGCCGGAGCTGCTGGCGCGCCTGCGCGCCATCATCCGCCGGCACCGCGGGCTGGGCAGTGCGCGGCTGTCCTTCGGACCGCTCGAGGTGGACACCCGCCACGCCCAGGCGCTGCTGAGCGGCCAGCCGATACCACTCACTCCGCTGGAGTTCCGCCTGCTCAACTACCTGGCCCACAAGCAGGGCGAACCGGCCGCCCGCAGCGAGCTGCTGGAGCACATCTACGGCACGGAGGCCGAGCGCGACCTCAACGCGCTGGATGCCCTCATCACCCGTTTGCGCCGCAAGATCGGCAGCGGCATCATACGCAACCGCCGCGGCCACGGCTACTACCTTGCCAGTGTCGATGACGAAGCCCCTGCCAGCACGCCCCCTGCCACACGCGCAACGCGCAAGGGAACACACGAGGCATGACCCCACTCCCGCAGCAGCAGACTGCCTCCCCTTCCCCGCCGCCACTGCGCCGCCCTGCCCTGCTGTCATCGCTGAAAGGCCGCCTGCTGGCCCTTGCCGCCGTGGTGCTGGGCGCTGGCCTGCTGGTATTTGCGGTGCAGCTTTCCGCCATGTTCCGCCAGCACGTGGAGCGTGCCGCTCTCACCACGCTGGAGCACCACCTGGAACAACTCGTGGTGTCGCTGCGCTGTGATGCGGACGGCCATTGCCGCACCGATGCCCGGCTGGCCGATCCCCGCTTCACGCGCCCCTTGAGCGGCCTCTACTGGCAGGTGAACGATGCCGATGGCCGCTATGTGGCACGCTCCCGTTCGCTGTGGGATGCCGTTCTGCCACCGCCCCCCGCTCCCCTGCCCCGACAAGGTGCCCTGCATTACGACGCCACCGGGCCTGACGGCGAGCAGCTGCTGGTGCTGGCCCGCCAATTGCTGATAACGGCAGGGCATGACCAGCTCACCCCCGGCATGTCCGACGAGGCGAACACGCAAGAGAGGCACAGCGTGCATGACGGGGCAAATGGTGCCGACAACAAGGGCCGCCTGCTGACCTTCATGGTGGCCATGAACCGCGCCGAGCTGGAACAGGCGGTGGTCAGTTTCCGCCGCGAGCTTGTCATTTCACTGCTGCTGCTGGGCGTGGTGCTGCTGGTGGTACTGGTGATCCAGGTATGGCTGGGGCTGCGCCCGCTGCAACGCATCCGCCGGCAGATCGCCGAACTGCGCACCGGCCGTCGTCAGCATCTCGACGCCCCGGCGGTAGAGGAAATCCGCACGCTGGTGGAGGAATTGCAGGCCCTGCTGCACAGCCAGCAGCAGCACATGGAGCAGGCCCGCGCCCGTGCCGGCAACCTGGCGCATGGCATGAAAACACCCCTGGCGGCGCTGCTGACCCTGGCGCGCGACATGGCCGAACGCGGCAACCCGGAAGATGCCCGCGCCGTGTTGCGCCATGCCACCCAGTTGCGCCAGCACGTGGAGCATGAGCTGAGCCGTGCCCGCGTGCATGGCCATCGCGCCTTGCACGAGCAGACCCGGCTCAGGCCCGTGCTGGAACAACTGCTGCGCACCCTGCACACCCTGCATCGCGAACGCTCCCTGCGCTGGCAGGTGGAGGCGACGGATGACATATGCCTGCGCATGGCTCGCGGCGACCTCCTGGAATTGCTGGGCAACCTGCTCGACAACGCAGCGAAATGGGCGCGCACGCAGGTGCGCATCGCGGCAGGGCAAGACGGCGATTCCATCTGGCTGATGGTGGAAGATGACGGCCCCGGCGTGCCGCAAGCCGACCGCCAGCGCATCCTGCAACGCGGCGTGCGGCTGGATGAGAAGGTGCCCGGTTCCGGCCTTGGGCTGGCTATTGTGCAGGAGGTGGTGCAGGCCTACGGCGGCACGCTGCAACTGGACGAAAGCCCTCTTGGCGGCCTGCAGGTGCGCATCACCCTGCCGCAGGCACGCACATGAACCGGAGATGATGTTTGCCGGCCTGCCCGGCGGCCCCTGTGGGCTGGAACCCGTCGCCTTGCATTGAACGCAGGGCGGCTCCCCGCTCCATGACGGGTGGTTTCAGGCGGCTGCCAGCAGCTGGCGCGGACGCGCTTTCCACATCTCGCGGGCCAGGGCCTCGGCCTGCTCCATGCTTCCGGCATCTCCGGCGGTGCGCAGCCACACGGCCAGCGTGCCGATGATGGCGGCCTCGCCGTAGTCATGAACGGCCTCGCCGCGCCAGACGGCGGCCAGCAGGCGCGCATCCAGCGCCCCTTCCTCCACCGGCACCCGCGGCTCGTCCACCATTGCCGGCCAGCGCTCGCGCCATTCCTCGCCATCGCTCACATAGGCCACCTCGCAGGTCTTGCCCACACGCCGCTCCGGCTCGCCACCTTCCCCGCGGAAAACGCAGAAACGCTCCTGCCCCAGCCTGATCGCCGCACCGGTATGCGTCTCCAGGAAGCCGCGGTGAAAGATGCCGTTCACCATCACCTGCGCCTTCAGGGGATTGATCAGCCGCGGAAAGGTGTTCACCGGCGAGCGCAGGCCGAGGATGGGCTTCAGGTTGATCAGCTCATCCAGCCGCGGCTGCAGGACGGAAAGCGGAATGTAGGTGAAGTTCTCCCGCTCCAGCTGGCGCGCGGCGTCATCCCAGCTCGCGGCCATTTCGCGCCCCAGCGCGGCGAGTGCCTCGCCAATGTAGAGCCTGCCTGCCGTGTGTCCCTCCGCGCCGTGCATGCACACCTTGCGGCCATGCGCCGCCAGCGTGAAGGCCGCCAGCAGATACCACGGCAGCTGCTTGCGCTTGCCGGCATAGGACGGCACGTCAAACGCCACTTCTGGCATGCTGGCGGGTATGGCATCGGCAATCACGTCGCGCACGGCCGCCGCGAATCCGGCAATTTCGTCCGGGCTTTCCTCTTTCAGCCGCAGCAGCATCAGGAATGCGCCGGTCTGCTCCGGCTCCGTCTCGCGGCGCAGCAGCATGGCCATGGATTCGCGCGCCTCGTCAAAGGTGAGATGACGCTGCTTGGTCTTGCCGCGCCCCAGAATGGCGACAAACCTGGCGAATGGATGCTCCTGTCTCTGCATGGCGTTGCCCTGCCCTTCCCTTTCACGTTCCAGCCGTTGTTGCTAGTCATTGCCGCCAATGGCAATGGCCAGTGGCACGTGCTCTTCCTGTGCCTGTTCCACCATTACCGGCATGGCCGGTGGCATCCCCAGCAGGTGTTGCAGGATGGAGGCATCGCGCACCGCGCAGCCCTCGGCATCATCACCAAAGCTGACGAACACCGGCCTGCCCTCCTCCTCGCGCGCCCGCTCCATGTCTTCCACGAATGGTTCCAGGCCGCTCAAGCCATAGCAGCGCTTCTGCGCCTGCATGCCATTGAGCCGGAAGAATACCACCGGCCCGGTAATCCACCATGGCGTGCGCCGCCCGTCATGGTCATGAAAGGCCATCGCCACGTCATGCTCCGCCAGCATGTCGCGCACCCGTGCGGAGTGCCAGCTGGCATGGCGAAACTCGATGACATGCGTCATTTCCCGCGGCAGGCGCGGCAGGAAGTCGGCCAGCGCCTCCTCATCGCGCTTGAAGGTGGGCGGAAGCTGCCAGATGACGGGGCCCAGCCGGTCGTCCAGCAGCTCGATGCGCAGGAAGAAGTGCATCAGGTCCTGGAAGCAGTTGCGCAGGCGCTTGCGGCGGCAGATGCGATGCGGCGCCTTGACGGTGAAGATGAAGCCATCCGGCACCGCATCGCGCCAGCGGATGAACATCTCCTCCTCCGGCAGGCGGTAGCAGGTGGCCGTCAGCTCCACGGTGGAAAAACGCTCGGCATAGAAGCCCAGCCATTCCTCCTCCGGCATGCTGGGCGGATAGAACAGCTTGCGCCAGCCATTGCCGGCCCAGCCGGAGGTGCCGATGCGTATGTCCGAAAGCGGTGTCATGCAGCCGAAGGTGCCTCAGGCACCCTGTCCTTGCAAGCGCAGCAACCGGCATGCGGAAATGCCCGCTTGCCTGGCGTCGAATCTCGCTCCGGCATGCTGCCTTCACGGGCATTCGTCGTGCCAGAATGACATATTCATCCGATGCCTTTCATGTCCGCCAAGGGAGCCATGCATTTCACGGGCGGGCTTGACTTGGGCAATGCAAATGGCTACTTGCTCAGGGCATACGGCTTGGCAAGCGAACGCACGGGATTCGCAGCCGACCGTCATCCACGTTCTGGTGCTGGGGACTCGTCTAATGGTAGGACAGCGGACTCTGACTCCGTAAGTCCAGGTTCGAATCCTGGGTCCCCAGCCATTTTTCTCCCTCCTTTCGCTCGTGGGCTTCTGCCTGTTCCTGCATGCCGGCTGGCAGGCCATGCAATGTGGCAATCCCTGCCGGAGAGTTTCATCCGGCGCACAAACGCGCTATCAGCGCCTCCACGGATTCCGAACAACACCAGCAAGCGGACACCTGCCATGAATCCCGGTGCACGCGCACAGGCCGCCATCGACATCCTTGCCGATATCCTCGGCCATCACCGCCCTGCCCTGCAGGCACTGGCCGACTGGGGCCGCACGCATCGCTTCGCCGGCAGCGCCGACCGCGCCGCCATAGGCGACATCGTGCTGCAGGCGCTGCGCCAGCGTGCCTCGCTGGCCTGGCGCATGGAGGATGATTCTCCGCGTGCGCTGGTGCTGGCGCACCTGGCCTTCAACAACGGCATGACCGCCGGTGAAATTGCCGAGCTTGCCCGCCTGCCCCATGCCATTTCCACTCCTACGGATACGGAAATGGCACGCCTGCAGGCTCCGCGAGCGCTGGAAGATGCGCCCGCCTGGGTGCGGGGCGACTGCCCGGAATGGGTCATGCCGCTGCTGCAACAGGCATTCGGCGAACAGGCCATCGAAGAGGCTGTTGCACAGGCACAGCGTGCTCCGCTGGACATTCGCATCAACACCCTGCGTGGCGATGTGCAACGCGCAGCCCGGCAACTGGCGCACCACCAGCCGCAGCCCACCCCATATGCCCCGCACGGCCTGCGCTTCCTTCCCCACCCCCGCAGCGGCCGCCTGCCGCGGCTGGAGAGCGAACCGGCCTTTGCCCGCGGCCTGTTCGAGATCCAGGACGAAGGCTCGCAGATAGCCGCGCTGCTGTGCGCCGCGCAACCGGGCTGGCAGGTGCTTGACTACTGTGCCGGCGGCGGCGGCAAGACGCTGGCACTGGCCGCCCAGATGAACAACCGCGGTCAGATCCACGCCTTCGATGCCGATGCCGCCCGTCTTGCCGCCATCGTGCCGCGGCTGAAGCGCGCCGGCGCACACAACGTGCAACTGCACCATCCGGCCCGCCGCGAACGACTGGAACAGCTGCAGGGGCGCATGCACCTGGTGCTGGTGGATGCGCCCTGCACCGGCAGCGGCACCTGGCGGCGCAAGCCGGACGCCAAGTGGCGGCTGAAACCACAGGCGCTTGAACGGCACGTCAAGACACAGGCGCAATTGCTGGATGAAGCGGCCACATATGTCCGCCCCGGCGGCTTGCTGGCCTATGCAACCTGCTCCATCCTGCCGCCGGAGAACGATGAGCAGATAAAGGCCTTCCTCGCCCGCAACCAGGCCTTCCGGCCCATCGACTGGCGGCAGAATGCCGATGCCTTGCGCAGTCTTCCCCCGGCCACTGCATCGGCACCCACGCTGCAGCTCACCCCGCACCAGCACGGCACCGATGGCTTCTTCATCGCCCTGATGCGCCGCGTGGATGCCTGAGATGACGATCGAACACAGGGATGAAAGGCCGCGTGAAAGGCTCAAGCCGCCTTTTTTCTTTACGGCAAATTAATATTGCAGCGGCATGATGAAGGCTGCCTGGGGGTAGCGTATTGTCGCATGCACATCACGCATGTGCTTGTCGGGCCAGGGAAGGGACAGTTTTCGATGAACAGGCATTTCAATCCCACGAGCGCCGCTTTCGGAAAACAGCCGCTGCAAAACGAAATACCGCATGACGAACGCCGCCGCAGCCGCCGCCATCGCGTGCTGTATCGGGCGCTGGTGGTGTTTGGCGACAGCACGCTGAGCTGCTCGGTAAAGGACATGTCGCAGCATGGCTGCAAGCTGCGCTTTGCCGTGCCGCCAACGCTGCCGGAGTTCTTCGAACTGCGGCTGCAGAAGCCCATTCGCCGCTTCAAGTGCCAGCTGGTATGGGTCTCGGCTTCCGAGGCTGGCGTGCGCTTCGTGCAGTGAAGCGCTTCAGGCCAGCTGCTGCAAGCAGCCAGCAGCGGTCATCAGGAGGCATCAGGCGAAAACAGGCGCAGCAACACAAAGCGCGGCACAAATGCAAAAGGGGGCGAATCGCCCCCTTTCGTGCTTCACGTTCCACTGCATGGCAGTCATGGCATGCCATCAGCCGCGGCAACGCGCTCCTTCACGCACCGGTTTCCAGGTCATAGTCCAGGATGGCCATCTGGAAATTGTAGCATATGTCGCCGGGGTCTTCGTCATCCTTGAAGATGACCCCGATGAACTCGTCGCCGATATACACTTCCGCCGAATCATCCTTGCGCGGGCGCGCCCGCACCTCCAGCTCCGGCAGCTTGAACTTGTTGCGCAGATAGTTGTTGAGCTTTTCGATTTCCTGCGGAGACACGTCTTTTTCCCCTGTTCCTGCGGGTGAATGAAATGCCGGAAACACCACCCGGGCTGCCCTGATCTGTCATCCTCAGGCAACAGCCCCGATAATCTCCCCACCTGCACGGGCTGTAGCGCGGTGATTGCCGGCAGGCAACCACCTTCCATCAAAAGGCAGCCATTCCCGCTTCGCGATGGCAACCTGTTCCCGGGCGCAACGCCACGCACCTTGATCGATCATCATGGCTGCCCGTTGTCCGGCGCATCCAGCTTGTGATCCATGCTCAGTGCCGGCTCCTTGCAGGGGGCCTCGCCCACCACCCGCGCCGGCACCCCGGCCACGGTAACCCGCGGCGGCACATCCTTCAGCACCACCGAGCCGGCCGCCACTCGCGAGCAGCAGCCCACCTCGATGTTGCCCAGCACCTTGCAGCCCGCTCCCAGCAGCACCCCGGCACGGATCTTCGGATGGCGGTCGCCCTCTTCCTTGCCGGTGCCGCCCAGCGTAACGTCCTGCAGGATGGACACGTTGTCCTCCACCACCGCCGTCTCGCCAATGACGATGGCATGCGCGTGGTCGATCATGATTCCGCGCCCCAGCCTGGCCGCCGGGTGAATGTCCACGGTGAACACCTGCGAGGAACGGCTCTGCAGGAACAATGCAAAATCACGCCGTCCGGCGTTCCACAGGGCATGCGCCAGCCGGTGCGCCTGCAGTGCCAGGAAACCCTTGAAGTAGAGAAACGGCTCGATGTAGCGGCTGCACGCCGGGTCGCGCTCATGCACCGCCAGGATGTCGGCGCGCGCCGCCTCGCCAATGCCGGGGTCGGCCTTCAGCGCCCGTGCATAGGCCTGAATGATCAGCTCGGCATTGATGTCATGATTGGCCAGCATCATTGCCAGCCGGTGGCCCATGGCTTCCTCGAAGCGCTCATGCTCCAGCACAGCCGCATGCAGGAAGCCGCCCAGCGCGCCATCCGCGGCAATGATCTGCCGCGCCTCTTCGCGAATACGCTCCCACACCGGGTCAAGCTGCGCGGTTGCCGGCTGCCCTTGCCGCTCCCGTTGTTGCTGCCGTGCCATGTTCATGTCATTCATGCTCCTGCTCATCGTTCACCGCAACGCTCCCTGCCCATCATCCATCCGGCAGGACAACAGGGAAAGTGCGGGGAATCGATCCCCCGCATCATGCGGCATGCACGCGCATGCAGAGTCTAGGCACGCCACCTGCCGGCAGCAAGCCTGATGCCGCAAGATGGCATCCAGCCTGCAGAAACTGCTGCTCGGCTCCCCTGCATTTCCGCCTGCTCAGTAGGCATTTTCCTTGTTGGCCGGGGAAAGCAGTGCAATGGGCGTCTTCAGCAGGATGTAGAGGTCGAACCACACCGACCAGTTGTTGATGTACTCCAGGTCATACTTCACCCGCATGCGGATCTTCTCTTCCGTGTCGGTTTCCCCGCGCCAGCCGTTGATCTGCGCCCAGCCGGTGATGCCGGGCTTCACCTTGTGGCGGGCAAAATAGCCATGCACCACCTGTTCATAGAGCTTGTCCGCCGCCTTGGCCTGGGTGGCATGGGGGCGCGGCCCCACCAGCGACAGGTCGCCCTTCAGCACGTTGATCAACTGTGGCAGCTCGTCCAGCGAGGTCTTGCGGATGAAGCGCCCTACCTTCGTTACCCGCGGATCATCCTTCGTAACCAGCTTCGAGGCATTGGCGTCGCAGCGATCCACATACATGGAGCGGAACTTCCATACCTCGATCAGCTCGTTGTTGAAGCCGTAGCGCTTCTGGCGGAAGATGACAGGCCCGCGGCTTTCCAGCCGGATGGCCAGCGCCACCACCGCCATCACCGGCGCGAACAGCACCAGCAGCAGTGCTGCCACCACCCGGTCGAACGCCGCCTTCACAAAGGCATCCCACTCCGACAGTGGCCGGTCGAACACCGCCAGCAGCGGCAGGTCTCCCAGGTGGTCATAGGCCCGCGGCGAGAGCTTCAGCTCGCTTTCCAGTGCCGAGATGCGAATATCCACCGGCAGCTCCCACAGCCGCTCCAGCATCTGCAAGAGCCGCTTCTCTGCCGACAGCGGAATGGCAACGATCACCAGGTCCACCCGGTTCTCGCGCGCAAATGCCGCCAGATCGGCAATGCGCCCCAGCTTGCTGTAACGCCGGATGTGATCCGGCGAGCGATCATCCTCGCGGTCATCGAACAGGCCGAGGATCTCCACGTCCAGCCCGGCCGAGCGCTCCAGCGTATCGATGGCACGCTGTGCCGCCGCCCCGCCACCGACGATCACCACGTGGCGACGGAACGCCCCCGCCTTCTCTTTCGGCCATGCCCACAGCGCCACCACCAGCCGGCTGCCCGGCAGCCAGATGACGGCAAACAGCGCCCACGCCTGCAGCCAGTCCACTGCGGGCAATCCAAAGGCATACCACCCGATCACGGCGGTAATGACACCAGTGGTCAGCAGCACGCCCAGGCCGGCACCCACGCCCCGCAGCGGCTTCAGCAGCACCGGGATGCGATAATGCCCCGTCTCGCGCAACGCCCACAGCGTCAGGAACGCATGGAACAATGCCAGCATGCCGGCGGCAACGGCGGCATATGCACCCCCCTGCCCCAGCAGCTGCATCAGCACCACCAGCGCACCACTGCCCAGCGCGGTGAAGTCAAGCAGCTTCAGCACACGCTCCACCACCTCCGGCGCGATGAACTCCTTGCTGCCCGCACGCACGCGCCAGCCGGTCCGCTTCGGGCGCGCATCCTTGCCGCGCTCCTGCTTCTTGCGTCCCGCGCCCAGCGCTGTTTTCACCGGCACTGCCCGCTGATCAAGCTTGCGCCCATCCAGAGTGATCGTCATTTCCCCGGCCCCTTGAATTCATGTGGCATCAGCCAACGTGCACGCCATTATCTGGCAACTCCAGTGCACATGATCGGCCATGATTTGCCTCAAATTGTGCCACACCCGGCTTAAGGGCCGTTGAAAGCGATATTTCAAATTGCGCACATTGCGCAGCCCCCCTGCATCCGGCACACGGGCCAGCCACGGGAGCCATGCACCTGCCGAACACGTCAACGCGCGAAAAGGTATTGCATCCTCGCCAACGGGCCATTAAATAGAACCCGCAATCGGTGGGGCGATTAGCTCAGCTGGTAGAGCACTGTGTTCACATCGCAGGGGTCGCTGGTTCGAGTCCAGCATCGCCCACCACACACACTTTGTGCGCATTTGCTTTCCATTGGCATGAGTGTGTGGTGCAGTCGTTCTCTTCCATCCTCACACGATTGACGTTCACGGCTGCTGCCTGCGCGAAAGTGCCTTCACTTTCGCTGACGCAGAACGTGCGCGGCAACCTTTCTCCTGATCCCTTGACAATTGGTTCTCGTGGCTGACGCAAGTGCGGGGATCTGCTTTCAGCCCACGTTCGTGAAGGCAGAACACACGAAAAGCGTGCATGGTGGGCGGTGACAGATTCGAACTGCCGACCCTCTCGGTGTAAACGAGATGCTCTACCAGCTGAGCTAACCGCCCATCCGAGCGCATGTTCGGCTCATAGATAGCGATCAGGCACGTTGGCGGCAAGACCTCATCTCTGTTGCCTGCCATGCCGGAATGCATGGCTTTTCTGCAGCGTGGCCGGCCGCATCTCCACAGACCATGCGCATTTGGGCATTGACTTGCCCATGAAAGGTTTCGCCAGCGCAATGATAACTGATTCACGGGCAGTTTCACGGCACCTGCTGTGGAGGAATCAGGGGCCGACTCTTGCGCCGGCGAGTCCCGTGATGCAACGTCAGGACAATGATTCGTTTACGTTTCGCGTGGCACAGGGGTGATGGCAGATGCGCGCTCAGGCGGTTTCACATGATGCGAATGGCGACCCTCTGACGGCGGTGGAGGAGGCAGCAGAGGCCTTGGGCTGGAGCTGCCTGCGCAGCGCGCCGGAGGAACTGCTGCTGGCAGCAGAGCTGGCATCGCTGAACGTGCAGTTCATGGTGCAGTGGCAGGAAGGAGATGAACTGCTGCAGATCATGGCGATGTGGGACCTGCGCATCCCCCCTGCGCGGCGGGCAGAGGCCACGGCACTGGCGTGGCTGGTAAACGCACGGCTGCCGCTGGGGCACTTCGAGGTGTGGGAGAACAATGGCACCGTGGTGCTGCGCCATGCGCAATTGCTGAGTGCTCCGGCACAGATGAACGATCAAGCGCTGGCGCAGCGTCTGCTGGAGCGCCTGGCAGATATCTGCGTGCAGTTTCATCCCGCCTTTCAGTTCGTCGTCTGGGCTGGCAAGACGGCGCAGCAGGCGCTTGAATCCTGCCTGTTCGAAACCTTGGGGGAGGCCTGAGGTGCAGGCGGGGATGAAGTGGCGGCGCAAGGCCGGAGCAGCTTGAGATAAAACATGAAGAACAAGTGCCATATACCTGATTTTTCAGGAGACCTTATGCTTCTGGGTGCTGGGCGCATGGGCTCTGCCATGATGCGGGGCTGGCTGGCGGCGGGGCTGGCTGCAGAAAAGGTGGTGGTGATCGACCCGGCTCCGTCGCAAGATGCGCAGGCGCTGATCAATACGCATGGCGTGCGGCTCAACCCGCCGCTGGAGGAGGTTCGCCCGGCCGTGCTGGTGGTGGCGGTGAAGCCGCAGGTGCTGGAAGATGTGTTGCGCACCCTGCCCGGCAACGTGGCGCAGGCGCGGCCGCTGGTGCTCTCCATTGCCGCGGGCAAGCCAGTGCAGGCCTTTACGCGCATGCTGGGGGAGGTGCCGGTGGTGCGCGCCATGCCCAACACACCGGCAGCCGTGGGCCGCGGCATGACAGGATTCTTTGCAAGCCCGGCCGTTTCCGATGCGCAGAAGGCATTGGCCGAAGCCTTGCTGGCAGTGCTTGGGGATGTGGTGGAGGTGCCGCGGGAAGCGGACATCGACAAGGTAACGGCCATTTCCGGCTCCGGCCCGGCTTACGTGTTCCTGCTGGCAGAGTGCCTGGCAGAAGCTGGCATGGCGCTGGGATTGGAAAAGAAGACGGCAGAAAGGCTGGCGCGGCAGACCGTGGTGGGTGCAGCTGCGTTGCTGGATGCAGAGGACACCGATGCCAGCGCCCTGCGCCGCGCCGTTACCTCGCCCGGCGGCACCACGGAAGCAGCGCTGAAGCTGCTGATGGATGAACAGGCCGGCCTGTGTGCCCTGATGCGCCGCGCCACTGCTGCCGCCGAACAGCGCGCACGCGAGCTGGCCGGGGATGATGAAACGAACTGAACACGGCGCACATGCCGCGCAGCAGGACCTTCAGCGACACACCTGTTCCGTCGCGCCACAGGTGCAGGCAGGCACAATCAGGAAGAAATCCGCAACGCCCGGCAAGCACTCTTGCGCGCGCTTCCCCCCTGCTCTCCCGAAGATGACGGGAGAGAGCGGAAGGCAGAACGGAAAACCGGTGGTTGGAAGGCATGTCCGATGAGACATCATCCGCTGCTGCCCAGCCGTATTCAGCAATCCGCGCGGGGTGCTTCTTCCACCAGCCTGCCGTCGATGAAGCTGAAGATCCTGCCGTTGGCATCGGTTTGCGGTGCGCAGATATGCCAGGCGGCATCGGCCAGTTCTTCCGGTGTGGGCAGGGTTTCCGGATCTTCGCCGGGAAATGCGGCAGCGCGCATGCGGGTGCGGATGGGCCCGGGGTTGAGAATGTGCACGCGGGCATTGGTGCTGGCCAGCTCCTCGGCATAGACGCGGGCCATGCATTCCAGCGCCGCCTTGGTGCTGGCATACGGCCCCCAGTAGGCACGACACTTCCACCCTGCACGTGAAGTGATGAACACCGCACGCCCGGCATCAGAGGCCCGCAACAACGGGTCGAAGGAACGGATGAAACGATAGTTGGCGGTAACGTTGATGGCGAAGGCTTCTTCCCAGTATTTCGGCTGCACATGCGGCAACGGCGACATTGGCCCCAGCACCCCGGCAGCTCCGAGGAATATGTCCAATCGCCCCCAGCGCTCGAAGATGGCCGCCCCCAGCCGGTCGATACCCTCGAAGTCGGTAACGTCCAGGGGCACCAATGTGGCAGGCTGACCGCCATTCACCGCGCGGATTTCGTCATCCAGCGATTCCAGCGCGCCCTGCGTACGCCCTACGGCAATGACATGCACCCCCTCGCGCGCCAGCCGGATGGCAAATGCACGGCCAATGCCCCGCGTGGCACCGGTGATGACGGCAATACGCCCCGCCAGCACGCCGGAAGATTGCTGCTCGTTCATCCCTG
>Ga0256839_1001407_pt1 | contig 29196 bp, 29 predicted proteins | sample 354166metaG_FD_185968 | JGI IMG/M metagenome (GOLD analysis project Ga0256839, IMG submission 185968) | Hydrothermal vent microbial communities from Mid Atlantic Ridge, Atlantic Ocean - 354-166 | ecosystem: Environmental > Aquatic > Marine > Hydrothermal vents | place: Atlantic Ocean: Mid... | reverse complement strand
CAATCTCTAGACGGGATAGGATTGATGCTGAAGCGATCGACACCGTTGTGGGTGGGAGCCGGCCTGCTCTTCGCCGCAGGTTATTACGGCTTTTTCCTGCTTGTGAATCCTTCCGACGTCCACATCTTAGGGATCAACAGCCATTTTTCCCTGTTGCGATTTTCTCTGTATGGTATGGCTTGGTTCGGCATCGCTTTGACCGAGGAGACCATCTTCCGAGGAACGATCTTCCGAACAGCTCATGTCCGCATCGGCTTATGGACAGCCTTGCTCCTAAGTGCTTTGCTCTTTGGTTTGCTTCATGGGCTTCCGAACCCACTGATGATCTCGGGCACGGATACTCAGCAAGTCGATCCGTACTTGAGAGTGATGATCACAACCCTCGACGGTTTGCTGCTCGGAGCTGCGCGCATAGGGAGTGGCACTCTCTGGTTTCCCATAGGCATTCATCTGGGACTGAATTTCATTCCGGTCAATATCCTGTCGGCCCCGCTGAAGATTCAATATCCCAATGGAGTCCTTACGATCCATTCGAGCGCTCAACTCCTGCAAACCCAGTGGCAGGTAGATGTTTCCTCGTTAGCCCTCGAAGCCTTACTCCTCACCGGGTTTTTCTATCTCACTACAATCGTAGCTCTGCTCCTATGGGGTGCTAAACGCAAGGCATTTTAAAGTTGAGGGGCTTACAGGGGGCGACAACGCCGAGGTTGCAAGCCCGAAGACGTTCCGCGAGAATACGCGCACCATGCGCGTGTACGTCGGATCCACCAACCCCGTCAAGGCCGAAGCGGTACGCCGCGTCTTCGCCCGCGCCTTCCCCGATCAGGCCGCTTCCCTGACGGTGGGACTCGTGGCGGTGGACTCCGGGGTCCCCGCCCAGCCCCGGGACGAGGAGGTCGCTCAAGGTGCCGTCACCCGCGCCCGTGCGGCTCTGGAGACTTCCCGAGGAGAGGCGGACTTCGGCGTCGGAATCGAGGCCGGACTGCTGCGTTGTGAACCCTTGCGCACGTACTTCGACGTCCAGTTCTGCGCCGTCGTCGATCGGGAGGGAAGGATCACCGTGGGCCACGGCGCCGGCTTCGTCTATCCCCCTCGGGTGCTCCGAGCCGTTTTGGAAGAAGGCCGCACCGTCGGGGAGGCGATGGCGGAGCTTTCGAAGATCCCCGACATCGGGAAGAAGATGGGCGCGATCGGCTACCTCTCCCGGGGACTTCTCGATCGAACCCGGCTCACGGAGCAGGCCGTTCTGATGGCTTTGATCCCCCGCCTGCGACCGGAACTCTACCGGCCCGAGGGCTCCGCGGAGGGCACCTTCCCCCTCCCTCCAGAACCTTAGCGAAAAGTCCGTTTAGGAGACGAGATCTCCGGGCTCCTTGGTCTTCTCGATCACGCTCATCCGAGAAATGCCGCTCGGGATCTTGACTTTTTTGACCCCTTAGGTGTATAATCCCCATCAATCCGATAAAGGAGGGGGTAGACCCATGACGAAGCAGGAGTTCATCGAGAAGTTGGCCAAGAAGGCCAAGCTCTCGAAGAAGGACGCGCGGGCGGTCGTCGACGCGATGATCGACATCGTCATCGACCGCGTCAAGAAGAAGGAGAAGGTCACCCTTACGGGGTTCGGGACCTTCGAGGCCCGGCAGCAGAAGGCGACCCAGCGGATCAACCCGCAGACGGGGCGCAAGATGACCGTGCCGGCCAAGCTGGTCCCCAAGTTCCGCCCGGGCAAGCAGTTCAAGGAAGCGCTCGCCAAGCGCCGCTAGTTCAACGTCAAGATCCAGGCGAGCGGACGGCGACGACCTGGAGCCAGCGGCGCGGCACGGCCTGCAGCTCCAGGTCGCGGAAGACGGCGATCACGGCCTCTTGGAGGGCACGGCAGCCCTCCGCCAGCGGGACGCCCGGCAGCGCGCCGCGGATGAAGTCGCCGAACTCGCTGATCCCCAGCCACCCCTCTAAGGGCACGGGGACGGTTTCGAGTTCGAGGCGACGGACCCGAAAGCCCTGAGCGCGCAGAAGCTCACGGTATTCCTCTACGCTCAAGGGGCGTCTGGCGGTGACCTTCACCTCTCGGGAGGGTCGGAGGCCGTGATCGCGTCTTAGTATTCGGATCGCCCGGCTCATCCAGCGCAGGTAAAAGCGCTCCGTCTCCGGGGGCTGCGCCTCGGCGAAGAAGGTGCTGTTGAAGGCGAACTGCCCTTGGGGCTTGAGCAGTTGCGCGATTTCCCTTAACGCTTGCGCCTTGTCCTCCACCAAGTGGATGGCGTTGCAGAAAACGACAGCGTCCACCGTCTCCTTGAGTCGTTCGGCCAGCTCCTCCGCGCGGGCTTGGAGGAACTCCACCGCCGTGGTGGCGGCCCCGGAGAGCTCGCGCTTGGCGATCTCCAGCGCCTCGGCGGAGGCGTCCACGGCGACGATCACGCTGTCCCGCAGGCCCTGAAGCCGCTCCAGCAGGAGCTTCGTGACGGCCCCCGTCCCGCAGGCTAAATCCACCACACGCATCCCGGGTTCTACTTCTAAAAGCTGGATGAGGTGGACATTTACGGCTTTATAAAAATCCTGGCGGGCGAAGCGGCTGAAGGTGAACCCCCGCCCTTCCTCCTGGCCGTGTCCTCGCTCCCCTTGGTCTTCCGCTGACATTGGGTATCCTTTCCTTTCTCGTGAATCCGTATCCTAGCGCAAGATTTGAAACTCCACAAAATCCCCGCGGGGCTCTTCCCATTGTACCTCGACGCTCTCCACCCGGGCCCGCGGCGGGCCCTGGTGGCACCAGGCGACCACCTTCTCCACGGCGGGCGCGTCTCCCTCGAAGACGGCTTCCACCCGTCCGTCCGGGAGGTTGCGGACGAAGCCTGCCACACCCAGTTGGCGGGCCCGCTCCGCCGTGTGCGCCCGGAAGAAGACGCCCTGCACGTGGCCGGAGATCCACACGTGCGCCCGCTTCCGCTCCTTGGAGGATGCGCCTTCGCTCATGGCGCTGTATTGTCGGGGAAACGGCGGGAGCTGTCAACAATCCGCCGTCACTTGAGGAGCTTTAGCCGAATCAAGTCCTCCTCGGTCCAGCGCGCCTGCTTTTCCAGGATCGACTTGAGCGTGCCTATTCGCAGGGTTTGTCCCGGCTTGTGGACGTGTAAGGTCACGGTGCGGCCGTCGGGGTGCGCGTAAAAGCGCGTAGCTCCCTTTCTCCGCCACTCCTGAAATCCGTCTCTCTCGAGGGCTGTAATGAGTTTCCGCACCGTCAAGTGCTTCAGCTTGCTGTAGTCAATCGCCATCCGCCGAAACTAGACGGTTACGGTAATCAGAGGCTCCTCGCTCACTTGGACTTGGGGTTCGGGTTCCTCAGGGATGGGCTCCCCCTTCTCCTTCATGTACCCCAAGAGGAGTTCCACCGCATTCCTCAAGTTTTCCAGGGCTTGTTCGGGGGTATCGCCCCAGGCATGGGCCCCTCGATGTTCGAGAAGGGGAATGTAAGCCCGCCAAACTCCTTTTGTATCCGGCTCCCCCGGCCACTTGTCCCTCTCCAGGACGACCTTGAAGGTGTACGATATAAGCTTTCCCTCTTTCACGCCCACGTCTTTCCTCCTCCAAATCCCGCCACGGCTTCCGGTCCGACCGGACCTTTTGTAAGTGTAGCACCCGCACGTGCTGTGTCAATCGCCCGGCTTTCCGACGGGATCCTCAAGGAGCTTTCAGCCCATGCCCCGTGAGCGGGATCATCACGGGTTCGCGAAGCTCCGTGTTGTTCAAGAGCTTGCGATAGCCCGCGAACGCCGCGGCAGACGTGGGTTCCACGAAGAGCCCCTTCCGCGCCAGCGCTTGGCGTGCTTCCCGGATCTCGTCGTCCGTGACCGCCACCGCGGTGCCGCCCGTCTCGCGGATCGCCCGAAGAAGCTCCGGGGCCCTCGGAGGCCTCACGATGCGAATCCCCTCGGCGATCGTCTCCCCGGCGGAGAACTCCCCGGGAACGTCCTCCCAGCCCCGCCGGAGGGCTTCATAGAGGGGAGCGCACCCTTCGGCTTGGACCGCGATCAGCTGCGGAAGGGTTTCGATCGCACCCGCCTGCTTCAGATCGCGAAACCCCCGATAGGCCCCCAGCAGGAAGGTCCCGTGGCCCGTGGGGAAAACGACCGTCCCGGGCGGGGAGGGAAGCTGCTCCCAGAGCTCGTAGGCGAGCGTCTTGAGACCCTCAAGAATGAGGGGATGGTACGCGTGGGAGGCGTAATAGCTCTCCCCGCGCTCGGCGGCCTCTTGCGCCGCCCGGGCGGCCGCCTCGCGCGGCCCCTCCACCCGGATGAGCCGCGCGCCGTAGGCCTCGATCTGCCGCAATTTGGCCCCCGAGGCGTACGCGGGCACGTACAGCGTACAACGAATGCCCGCATACGCACAGTAAGCAGCCAGGGAGGCCGCGGCGTTCCCCGAGGAGTCGTCGTGCGCCTCTTCTACGCCTAGGGAACGCAAAAAACTCGCCAAGACCGCGGTGCCGCGGTCCTTGAAGGAGCCCGTAGGCGCTAAGCATTCGAGCTTCGCCCAAAACGACGCGCCCTCCACCTCCACGGGGATCAGCGGCGTAAACCCCTCGCCCAGGGAGACGGGCTCGACGTCGCTCAGCAGGGGGAGCGTCGCCCGATAGCGCCAAAGGGTATTTTGCGAGGGGTCCACGCACTCCGGGGAGAAGCGAAGGCGCTCACGCTCTCGATCCGCCAAGTGGAAGGGGCCGCCGCAGCGACAGCGCCAGGCGCGCGTCTGCATCGGGTAGATCCGCCCGCAGCGGCTGCAGGTCCACTCGATCATCGTTGAGAACGCTCCGGCGCAGACGGAGGGGCTAAAGGCCCGCGAAGACGGCGCGCAAAAGGAGCGCGGCGGCCACCAGATCCCCGATCCCGGCCAGCGTCATCCACAAAAGCTCCCGGGGGGTGAGGTCCACCTCGCGACTGGGGATCAGAAGCCCCAGGAGCCCGAAGACGGTAAAGAGCAGCCCGATGATCCCGAAGACGATGGCTCCGACGACGGCTACGGCGGTCATGCTTTCCCTCTCCCTTCCCTCCCCCTATGGGCCTTTTACGAGAAAGTATCGCTTCTCCTCCTTGCGCACGAGGCCGCGGTCGAGCAGCTCGCGCGCCGCGCCCGTGAGCTTCCGCCACTCCACGTTCAACTCTTGGCCGATCTCCACCAGCGTCAGCCCCTCGGGGTGTTTCGCCAACACCGCGGGGATCTCCTCCAGGAAGCGCTGGAACTCCGTCGGCGGCTTTTCCCGCTCCTCCGCCGTCGGAGATCCTCCCTTGGGGGCGCTCGTAGGAGGGGAGCCGGTCGCGGGGGCAGGGGGAGCCGCCGGTGCCGTCCCCCACGAGGCGGGGGCCGAGGGGGCCAGACGGAGCAGCAGCGCCGGCAGGAGGAGCGGGGTCGCTCCCAATAGGAACCAATAGCTCTCCACGACCGTCTCCGGGGGCACGAGGAGCGAGATCGCTTGGAGCGCGATTCCCAGGAAGATGAGCAGGGCCGCCGCCTGCCCCAGGCGATGCGCAGGAAGCCGGACGGCACCCAAGCCCAGGACGAGCAGGGCCGCCGCGGCCTGAAGGCTCAGCCCGAAGAGGAAGAAGAGCAGCGCCAGGTTCCACGAGAGGCCTATCTCCATGCTCGCTCGCCGTCACCCCCTGTGAGAGTGGGATGCTCCGCTATTCTACGCGAACCCGCGCGCCTCGGACAAGGGCACGCGTTACGTTGGCGTCTGTGCCAGGCCTCCACCGGGGTTGCTAGGAAGTCTCCCTGAGGAAGGGCTTTCGGGGAAGGGAGGTGAGGGTCTCCGCGCCCGTCTCCGTGATGAGCATCACGTCCTCGACGCGGGCGCCGCCCCGCCCCGGGAGGTAGATGCCGGGCTCGACGGTGAAGACCATCCCCGGCTCGAGGGCCTGCTCGTTCCCCTTCATCATGTAGGGCGGCTCGTGGACCTCGAGCCCTAAGCCGTGGCCCGTCCGATGGAGGAAATATTCGCCGTACCCCGCCTCCTCGATGACCCTTCGGGCCGCGCGGTCTACCTCTTGTGCGGGGACGCCCGGCTTGCACGCCTCCCGTCCGGCGGCGTTCGCCTCCTCCACGATCCTATGGATCGTTTCGAGTTCGGGGTCGATCTCCCCCAGGGCGACGTTGCGCGTGAGGTCTCCGTAATAGCCTTCCCACATCACGCCCACGTCTACGGTGATGAGATCCCCGGGTTGAAGCACGCGTTCCGTGGGGATAGCGTGCGGCGAGCCGCCGTTGGGACCCGAAGCGATGATCGGCCCAAACGAGATCTCGAACCCCCGCTCCAACGCCAAGATCTGAAAGCGCTGGGCCAGCTCCCGCTCCGTGCGCCCGGGCTCGACGAACGCGACGAGCTCCGTAAACAGTTCCTCCGTCAGCTCCAGGGCCTTTCGCAGCCGTTCGATCTCCGCGGGGTCCTTGCTCGAGCGCAGCTCGTACAGGAGGGGATCGACGTTTTCAATCCGTCCGCCGGGCACGTGGCGCTCGAGTCGGCTCGCCTCCAGCAGGCGGAGACTTCGGAACTCCACCCCCAGGGTCCGTCCTCCGAGCCGAAGGTCTCGGGCGATCTGCGCAAGGGGCTTGTCCGGACCCTCTTCATCGCGATAGGAATAGAGCTTTACGGGAGCGGACCGTCCCGCCTCGAGCTCCGCCTCCACCCGGGGGCGTTCCAACTCGGGCAGCAGCAGGGCCGGCTCTTTTTCGGAGTCCGCCGGGAAGAAGCCTAGGGCGATCCGCTCGCTCGCCTCCATCCGGATCCCCGTAAAATAAAAGAGATTCGGTCCCGGCAGGAGAACGGCACAGCCGATCGCCTGCTCTCGCAGCCGGCGCCGCAGCCTTTCTTGCCGCTTTTCGTGCTCGTACGCGTTCCCCATGCCGAAACCGGTTCCCGCTCCCCGCCCGTGAGCGGCTGTGGAAGGGGGACGCGGGAAGGGACCTCGTTTAGTGCACTTCGTCGTCCTCCAAGGGCAGTCCCCGCGAGCCGGTGATGAGCGCCTGGCGCACCTCGGCGATCGCCTTGTTGACGTTGATGTCGCGGGGGCAGGCCTCCACGCAGTTGAAGACGTTCCGACAGCGCCACACGCCCGTGTTCTCGTTTAAGATCTGTAAGCGCTCCCGCCAGGCTTGGTCCCGGCTGTCGAAGATGAAGCGGTGGGCCTGCACGATCGCCGCCGGACCCACGTACCGCGAGTCGGCCCAGAAGGAGGGGCAGGCCGTCGTGCACGCCGCGCACAAGATGCACTTGGTGGTGTCGTCGAAGCGCGCCCGCTCCTCGGGGCTCTGGAGCCTCTCGTGGGCGGGCGGACGCTCGTCGTTTACGAGATAAGGCATCACGGAGCGGAACTTCCGGAAGAAGGGCTCCATGTCCACCACCAGGTCTTTGATCACGCGGAAGCCCCGCAGCGGCGCGACGGTGATGACCTTCCCCAAGTCCCGCACGAGGGTCTTGCACGCCAGGCGGTTGCGCCCGTTGATGACCAGGGCGTCGGAGCCGCAGATCCCGTGGAGGCAGGAGCGGCGCACGGCCAGGGTCCCGTCCTGGAACCACTTGATCTGGTGGAGGGCGTCGATGACGCGATCCGTGGGCTCCACCTCCACGGTGTACTCCTCCCAGTGGGGCTTCTCATCGACTTCGGGGTTGTAGCGTTGGATGCGGATTCGGACTTCCATCGGGCTCCTCCTGTGTCGTTTGGGTCTAGTACACTCGCGCCTTGGGCTGCCACTTGGTGATCACGACGGGCTTGTAGTCCAGCTCGATGGCCCCGTCGTCCCGGCGGTAGGCCAGGGAGTGCTTGAGCCAGTTCTCGTCGTCGCGTTCGGGGAAGTCCTCGCGGGAGTGGGCCCCGCGGCTCTCGGTGCGCGCCAGGGCGGCCACCGTGGTCACCTCGGCGATGTCGAGCATGTTCCCCACCTCCCAGGCCTCCAGGAGGTCCTGGTTGAAGATCCTACCGGGGTCCATCACCCGCGCTCGGCGGTAGCGCTCCCGCAGCTCGCGGATCTTCTCCCGCGCGCCCTCCAACAGCTCCCGGGTGCGGAAGACCCCGACGTTGGCCATCATCACCCGGCGCAGCTCCTCGCGGATCTCGGCGGGGTTCTCCTTCCCGCGACCGTTGCGCAGCCGCTCCAGCTCCTCCTCCACCCGGGCCGTGGGGTTCGGGGGCAGGGGCGGAGGGTCGTTCTGCCGGATGAACTGGGCCATCCGCTGGCCGCCGAGCTTCCCGAACACGACCAGATCGAGGAGGCTGTTCGTCCCCAGGCGGTTGGCCCCGTGGACGGAGACGCAGGCGCACTCTCCCGCGGCGTACAGGCCCGGAAACACCGTGTTCTGGACGTCGACCACCACCTCGGCGTGGACGTTCGTGGGGATGCCCCCCATGGCGTAGTGGGCCGTCGGCTGCACCGGGACGGGCTCCTCCAAGGGGTCGATGCCCAAGTACGTCCGGCAGAAGCCGATCGTGTCCCCCAGCTTTTCGAGCAGATACTCCTTGGTGACGCGGCGAGGGCTCCCGTCGGGCCATTTCGCGCCTTCCTTCTCGAAGTACTTGTTGATCGTCTCCGGTCTTAGGTCGAGGTAGACGTAGTTCTTCCCGCCGATGCCGCGGCCCTCCCGGATCTCGAGGTAGATGGCCCGCGAGACCACGTCCCGGGAGGCCAGATCCTTGACGGTGGGGGCGTAGCGCTCCATGAACCGCTCCCCCTGGTCGTTGAGGAGCACCGCCCCCTCGCCGCGCATCCCCTCCGTGAGCAAGATCCCCAGCTTGTAGATCCCCGTGGGGTGGAACTGGAAGAACTCCATGTCTTCTAAGGGGATCCCCCGTCGCCAGACCAGGGCGGTCCCGTCGCCCGTAAGCGAGGTGGCGTTGCTGGTCACCTCCCAGACGCGGCCCCAGCCCCCGGTGGCGAACAAGACGGCCTGGGCGTGGAAGACGTGCAGCTCCCCGGTGGCGATCTCGTAGGCCACCACGCCCGCCACGCGCCTCTCCTTCTCGTCGAGGAGGAGATCCATCACCTGAAACTCGTCGAAGAACTCGACGCCCTGCTTGATGCACTGCTGATACAGCGTTTGGAGGATCATGTGCCCCGTGCGATCCGCGGCATGACAGGCGCGCATCACGGGCTTGCCCGTCTCGTTGTTCGTATGGCCCCCAAAGCGCCGTTGGGCGATCTTCCCCTCGGGCGTGCGGTCGAAGGGGAGTCCCAGGTGCTCCAGCTCGATGATGATTTCGGGGGCCAGGGAGCACATGAGCTCCACGGCGTCTTGGTCGGCCAAATAGTCGGACCCCTTCACGGTGTCGAAGGCGTGCCATTCGGGTTTATCGGGTTCCATGTTTCCCAAGGCGGCGGAGATCCCGCCCTGTGCGGCTCCGGTGTGCGAGCGGGTGGGGTACAGCTTGCTCAAGACGGCTACCCGACCGCCGCGGGAGGCGTGCAAGGCGGCCATCAGCCCTGCGCCTCCCGCACCGACGATGATCCCGTCGTACTCGTGCTTTTGCATCCCCCATTCCTCCCTTTGCCGGTGGCTAGGGCGTAACGAGCGCCGAAGGGGCCTGGAAGGTGAAGATCACGTACGCCCCCATGAGCATCAACAGCGCGTAGAGCACGCCCAAAGCCGTCTTGAGGGTGAGGTTCCATCCCCGGCGGTGCACGTAGTCGTTGATCACCCAGCGGGCCCCGTTCATCCCGTGGGTGAGGGCGAAGACCAGAAGCGCCAAATCGTACACCCGCCAGAACGGCCCCAGCGGCCCCGTCCAGCGCTCCACGATCGTATCGAAGGTGATGTTACTCAGTCCGATCACCCAGTGCATCCACAGGAGGTGGAAGACGGCCAGGAACAGGAGGACCACTCCCGAGACGCGCATGAAGTACCAGGACCACAGCTCGAAGCCTCCTTGGGGCCGAGGACGCGCCCCTACGCCTCCTACCTCCGCCTCCCTCGCTGTCTCCGACGGATACATCGCTCTCATCCCTCCCAGAAGAAGGCCAAGATGGAGATGGCCGTCACCCCCAGGCTGAGGGCCGTCGCCCCGATCCACATCGGCTTCTGGTAGGCGTTGGCCGCGGGCCAGAAGTCCACGATCACGAGTCGCAGCCCGTTGAGCGCGTGGTAGACCACCCCGAAGACGAGCAGCACGATGAAGGGGCGGAAGACCCAACTGTGGTAGAGAAAGAGGAGCTTGTTAAACACCTCCGGCCCGAAGGCGGCCAGGAAGATGTCGACGACGTGCAACACCAGAAAGAGCAGGATGCCCAATCCCGAGAGGCGGTGCAACACCCAAGCCCACTGCCCCATCCCGCCGCGATAGCGGAGGCCCTCCCACACCGAGGGCGCAGCCCGCCGATGTCGAACCGAGCGCCGTTCCATGGATCCCTCCTTCTGCCGTTCCGATTCCAAATCCCGCGGTAAGCTTATAGCGTAGAGGTCCCTTGGAGAAGGAGACCATGATCCAGGTCAGGATGTCCGCAGCCCGTTGAGCGCGTGCGAAGATGGGAAAACCGAGCCGAACTACACGACGGATCACGTCCCTCCTCCCTCTCCCTTCGGAGGGCCAGGAGCGTGCCGAAGTCCGTATCGGCGGAGACCAGCACGCGATCTTCGCGAGCTGCTAGAGCGAAGATCTGTGGATCATCTGCGTGTTGAAGTCCGTAATCTCGCACGTGCGTAGCATCATGTCCTGCATCGCGCAAACGCGCTGCTACGACCGGAGAAAGCGCGTTATCGATCAGAAATCTCATGAAGTCATGAAGTGACGACTAAAGGGAGCTCACGCTCTCGGACGGCCTCGGCAGCATAGCGAAGTGCTTCTTGAATATCTTCCGCTTCTAAGTCCGGATACGCTTGGAGGATCTCTTCCTCGCTCATCCCTTCGGCGACCATGGCCACCACCGTGGCCACGGGGATGCGCAACCCGCGAATACAGGGCACGCCTCCCATCTGACGGGGGTCTACGGTGATCCTTTCAAAGGCCATAGTCCACCCCTTCTGGATTCGAACCGACCGCAGCGTCCTCCTAGACCCGCCCTTAGCATAGGCGGGAGAGGTTATCTTGACAAGGGAGTATAACGGACACGGGAGCCTACTGGCACGCTGCAGTTCTCAGGATTACACTAAGAGCCTATAGAACATGGCACCTCCGAGCAAGCGGACGAAGATCGTGGCCACCCTAGGACCCGCCTCCCGGGACGAGGCGACGCTGCGGGCGCTCGTGGAAGCGGGGATGAACGTCGCCCGGCTCAACCTCTCCCACGGCACCCCGGAGGAGCACCGCGCGCTGGTCGAGCGGGTCCGGCGCGTCTCCCGGGAGACGGGGGAGGCCGTCGCGGTGATGGCCGACACCCCGGGCCGCGCCGTCCGCACCGGTCGCCTCCCCCGAGACCTCGAACTCCACGAGGGGGACGAGGTCGTCTTCGTCGAAGGACGAGGGGAAGCGAACGGAGACGCCCTCCGAGCGGGCCGGGTCCCCATCGACTGCGAGGGCTTTTCGCGCCATGTCCGCCCCGGCATGGAGGTGCTCCTCGCCGGGGGCGAGGTCCGCTTGGAAGTCGTAGAGGCCAAGCCCGAGAAGGGGGAGACACGCTGCCGCGCGCTCAGCAAGGGGAAGCTGGGGAGCCGCAAGCGCGTCAGCGTCCCCGAGGCGGAGATCCCCATCACCGCCCGGGACGACGAGGACGTCCGCTTCGCCGCCGAGCTGGGGGTGGAGTACCTGGCCGCCTCCTTCGTCAGCGACGCCCGGGATATCGAAGAGATCCGCAGGCTCTTGGGAGACGAGGAGATCGAGGTGATCGCCAAGATCGAGTCGCGGGAGGCCGTCCGGAACATCGACGGAATCATCCAGGCCGCCGACGGGGTGATGGTCGCCCGCGGGGACTTAGGGGTGGAGCTCCCTTTAGAAGAAGTCCCCCTGCTGCAGAAGGAGATCGTCCAGAAGTGCAATCGGGCCGGGGTGCCGGTGATCATCGCCACCCAGATGCTCCGCTCCATGGTCGAGAGCCCGCTGCCCACCCGCGCCGAGGTGACGGACGTGGCCAACGCGATCCTCGACGGGACCGACGCCGTGATGCTCTCCGAGGAGACCGCCGTGGGGCGCTATCCCGTGGAGGTCGTGCGGGTGATGAGCCGCATCGCCCGGCGGATCGAGCGCCACCCCTCGGTGTACCACAAATACCACGAGGAGCAGGTCTCCGTCACCGAGGCGATCGGGGAGTCGGCCTGCCAGATCGCCGAACACATCCATGCCGACGCGATCATCCCCTCGACGACCTCCGGGTCGACGGCGAAGCTGGTGGCGAAGTTCCGGCCTCGGTTGCCCATCGTGGCCGTGACGTACTCCGAGAAGGTGCGCAACAAACTGGCGCTCGTCTGGGGCGTCCATCCCCTTTGCATCGATCCGGAGAGGAACGATACGGAGAAGACGCTGAAGCGCTCCATCGAGGCCGCCGCGCGCGCCTTGGGACTGGAGAAGGGAGCCACGGTGGTGATCACCGCGGGCGTCCCCTTCGGCGTCCCCGGCACCACCAACCTCATCCGGGTCGAGCGTCTGTAACAAAAAAAGAAAGAAAAGAAGGAGCCCTTTCATGAGCCGTCACGCACGCGCTTCGGAGAAGGTCGTGATCGCGTTGGGGGGAAACGCCCTCGTCCCCCCGGAGGGGCAGGGTGACGTTAGGGAACAGCTGCGCTCCATCCGCGGAAGCGCCCAACAGATTGCCAAGATCATCTCCGAGGGCGCCCAAGTCGTCCTCACCCACGGCAACGGCCCCCAGGTGGGACACCTCCTCCTCCAGCAGGAGGAGGCCCGACGGTGGGCCCCCCCGCAACCCCTGGACGTCTGCGTGGCCATGACCCAAGGGCAGATCGGATATCTCCTACAACAAGCGCTCCAGAGCGCGCTGCGGGAGCGGGGCCTGTCCCCTCCGGTGGTCACGGTTGTGACCCAGGTGCTCGTCGACCCTCGGGACCCGGCCTTCGAGGAGCCGACCAAGCCCATCGGCCCCTTCTACTCCGAGGAGGAGGCGGAGGAGCTGCGCCGGACCAAGGGATATGCGCTGAAGAGGGTGGGAAACGGCGAGCGGCCCTACCGGCGGGTGGTGGCCTCGCCTAGGCCCTTGGGGATCGTGGAGGAGGACGGCATCCGCGAGCTGGTGGAGGCAGGCTGCGTGGTGATCGCCTGTGGCGGGGGCGGCGTCCCCGTGATGCGGACCGACGGCTGCCTCCGGGGGGTGGAGGCCGTGGTCGACAAGGACCTCGCCTCGGAGCGGCTGGCCACCGCCCTGCGGGCCGACACCCTCCTGATCCTCACGGACGTGGAGCGCGTGGCGCTGCGCTACGACACCCCCGAACAGGTGGATCTCGAGCGCCTGACCGCCGAGGAGGCCCGGCGCTACCTCGAAGCCGGGGAGTTCCCCCCGGGGAGCATGGGACCCAAGGTGGAGGCCGCCGTGAGGTTCGTGGAAAACGGCGGGAAGCGCGCCGTGATCGCTTCGCTTACGCAGGCCGTACAAGCGCTGGAGGGCCGGGCGGGGACGACGATCGTCAGATAGTCCCCCGCCGGATCGCCCGCTCCGCCGCCCGGGCCAGCGCCCGAACGCCCTCTATGAGCTGTGAGAAGCGCTCGTCTTGAGAAAACCCCCGCACGTAGCGGAAGTAGATCTGCTGCGCGATGACCGCGATCTTGAAGAGCCCGTAGACGTAGTAGAAGAGCGCGTCCTCGGGGGAGAGGGCGCGCCCCGTCCGGCGGGCGTAGCGCTCGACGAGCTCCCTCCGGGTGAGGTTCCCCGGCAGCGTCGTAAGACCAAAACGAATCCCCTGGAGATCGTCGGGGTCGTCGGGCTCGACCCAGTAGCCCAACGAGGTCCCGAGGTCCATGAGGGGATCGCCCACGGTGGCCATCTCCCAGTCCAAGACGGCCCGGAGGCTCAAATCGTGGGGGTCGAGCACGAGGTTGTCGTACTTGTAGTCGTTGTGGATGAGGGCTGCCCCCTGCTCGGGGGGCAGGTGTTCATAGAGCCAGCGGGCGACCCGCTCCATCTCGGGGATCTCGTCCGTCCGGGCGCGGCGGTAGCGCTCCGTCCAGCCCTCGATTTGACGCCGGACATATCCCTGGGGGCGGCCCAGATCGTCCAATCCGGCGGCCTCGAGGTCGAGCCCGTGGATCTCGGCCAAGTTGTCGATGAACGCCTCCGAGAGCGCCTTCATCCGGGGAGGCGAAAGCTCAAGACCGGGAGGGGGATCCCTTCGCAGGATAAGGCCCCGAACGCGCTCCATCACGTAGAACGGGGCTCCCAGCACGGAGCGATCCTCGCAAAAGAGCAGGGGCCTCGGCACCTTGGGGTAGACGCGGGAGAGCCCCGCCAGCACGCGATACTCCCGGCCCATGTCGTGGCCCCTCGCAATGCTCTCCGCTCCGAAGGGCGGGCGTCTCAGGACGAACTCTTGGCCGTTGGCGCGCAGAAGATACGTGAGATTGGAGTGCCCGGCGGGGAACTGCTCCACGACGATCTCGCCTTGAACCCCTAGGTGCTCCCGGAGATAGGGCCCCAAGCGCTCCAAGGGGAGCTCCTCCCCGAAGCGGACGGGGCCTGCTCGATCGAGCGCTGCCTCGTTCGGAGTCCTGAGGCCATCCCGGCTACCCATGGAGGGTCTCCTTGCAGAGCTCCTTACAGGGAAACGCTGTACACGTACAAGGGAAGGACGTTGTAGATGTAGCCGCAGTGGCTGCAGTACACCACGGCAAAGTGCCCGCTCGTGTCGGAGAGGGCCTGGGTGATGCGCTTGAGCAATCCGGTGTCCTGCGGCTTGGCCTCCGGAGCCTTAGCGGTTACGACCGCGGACACGATGTACTGCAAGCCCCTCGCTTGGCACTCCGGACATTTCGGTTCCGCCGCCATATCCAACCCTCCCTTCGGCTTAGTCGCGAACGGACAATCCCCGTTCCTTGAGGATTCTTCGGGCCACGACGGTCTGGTGGACCTCGTCGGGGCCGTCGTAGATGCGGGCGGCCCGCTCCATGCGGTACCAGAACGCCAGCGGCGTCTCGTCCGTCACCCCGAGGCCCCCGTGGACCTGGATGGCCCGATCCAAGACCCGTTGGAGCACGTGGGCCACGGTGAACTTGATGAGCGAGATCTCCTCGCGCGCGGCGTAGGCCCCCTCGCGCTCGATGCGCCAGGCGGCGTGCAGCACCATGAGCCGCGCCCCGTGGATCTCGGCCCGGCTCTGGGCGATCCACTGCTGCACGATCTGCCTCGTCCCCAAGGGCTTTCCGGGCGCGAGTTCCCGCCGGACGGCATACGAGCACATCAGCTCGAAGGCCCTCTTGCAGATGCCGAGCCAGCGCATGCAGTGGTGGATCCGCCCCGGCCCGAGGCGCTCCTGGGCCAGCCGGAAGCCCGCCCCCTCGGGGCCGATGCGGTTCTCCACGGGCACGCGGCAGTTTTCATAGAGCACTTCGGCGTGGCTCGCCCAGCCCCCGCCGACGTGGCCCATCACCGGGATGTTCCGCACGATCCGAAAGCCGGGCGCGTCCGTGGGCACGAGGAGGAGGCTGGCCCGCTCGTGGGGGCTCTCCGCGTCGGGGTCGGTGATGGCCATCACCACCGCGAAGGCCGCCCCGTCCGCCGAGGAGGTGAACCACTTACGCCCGTTGAGGACGTAGCGATCGCCCTCTCGGCGGGCGGTCGTCTCGAGCCAGACGGGGTTCGAGCCGGGACAGTCGGGCTCCGTCATGGAGAAGCAGCTGCGGATCTCCCCCCGCACCAGGGGCTTCAGGAAGCGCTCCTTCTGCTCCTCGGATCCGTGCTGCAGCAACAATTCCATGTTCCCGATGTCGGGGGCTTGGCAGTTCAGCGCGTAATGCCCCAGAGGGGTGGTCCCCAGCTCCTCGCTGAGGAAGGCGAACTCCACCAGCGAAAGGCCCATCCCGCCGTACTCCTCGGGCATGTGAGGAGCCCAAAGCCCCTCTCTCCGAGCGATCCGACGCTTCTGTTCGAGAAGGGGCTCCAGCTCGCGGAAGGGCCTCTGCAGGAAGTCCCGCTCCAGGGGATAGATCTCCTCCCGCAAGAACTCCCGGACCCGGGGGAGGAGCTCCCCGACGCGGGACGGAGGTGTAAAGTCCATCGCCGCTCGCCTCCTTCGGCGGGGAGTATATGCTTTATGGGGCGAAAAGCCAACTTCGGGAGCTTGACGGCGGCAGCAGACGCGGGCAATCTATAGACGCCATGAAGACCCGAATCGGGGACGTGGAGATCGAGCTGGTGCGGGGGGACATCACCCGACAGGAGGGCATCGACGCGGTGGTCAACGCCGCGAACGCCCAGCTCCTGCCGGGAGGCGGGGTGGCGGGCGCGATCCACCGGGCCGCGGGGCCTCAACTGGCCGAGGAGTGCCGGAAGTACGCCCCCATCCGTCCCGGCGAGGCCGTGATCACCGGAGCCTATAACCTCCCGAATCGCTATGTGATTCACTGCTTGGGGCCGCGCTACGGGATCGATCGTCCCGAGGAGGAGCTTTTGGCTCGATGCTACCGTAACGCCCTCTGGCTGGCCGAGGAGAAGGGGCTAGAGTCCGTCGCCTTTCCTGCCATCTCGACGGGAGCGTTCGGGTACCCCGTGGAGGAGGCGGCCCGGGTGGCCCTGCGGACCGTGTGGGAGATGGCCCCGACCTTACGACAGGTCAAGCGAGTACGGTTTGTTCTCTATCGCCCCACCGATGAAGAGGTCCATCGACGGATTCTTGAGCAGCTGGGCGGAAGCGGGGGAGGGGGGGCTTGACATCCTCCCTCAAATTTCGTATACTTTAAAAGCAACAACGGGAAGGTAACCACGGGAAGGCGGAACGTCAAGACGGCTTTTCCCATCTTTTAAAAAGGAGACTGCCTCGTAAAGGGCAAACCCGCCGTGAGGCGGGGGCGCAAAGCCGAGGGCCTCCCTCTGCCGGAGGTGGCCGGGCTGCCGAGGCGCTGTCAGGAGGCAAAAGGCAGTGAACATCGGCAGCCGGAGCCCTTGGGCATACGGAGCAATCGGGGTCACGCTGTTGCTGCTGGGGACCACGATTGCAGGAACCCTCCCATCGAACGCCCAACCGGACCTCTTGGATCGAGACCTCAGCGGATACTGGCGGTTTGACGAGGGGAGGGGCCGCATCGCTCAGGACGAAACCCCCTTCGCCAACGACGGTCAACTCGTCGGCACCGATAGCCCCGATTGGGTCCTCGGCCTCGTCGAGTTCGCGCTCGACTTCTATGGGCGTCGGGGGGCCTCGGTGCAAGTCCCCGACGCGCCCTCCCTCGACGCTCAAGAAGCTCTCACGCTGGCGTGCTGGGTCTGCCTGCGTCGTCAGCTGGCCCTCGAGAGCGAGGACGACACCTTCACCCTCTTCGCCAAGCCCTTTGACGAGGCGTATCAGCTCAGCATCGCCCGCGAGGAAGGCCCCTTGATCGGGTCCATCCGACTTCGAGACGGCCGAGTTGTGCGCATCAAAGGCGAGCGGCCGGTCCCCTACGACCGGTGGGTGCACGTGGCCTTCACCTACGACGCCACGACCGGTGAGGCCCGTCTCTACCTCGACGGGGAGCTTGACGCGGTGGAGCGCATCGGTCCCGGCCTCATCGCGGTCAACGAGGCCCCCCTCTTGCTGGGCGCAGCGCTCGATCCGACCGTCCGGTCCGGGGAGGAACCGTTTCGCGTGCTGCCCGGGATCCTCGACGAGGCCCGCCTCTACCGACGAGTCCTCCACCCGGAGGAGATCCTGCGCCTGGCCCAGGAGGCCGCGCTCTCCCCCCAACCCGTTTGCGGGAAGTGCTATGCACCGCCTGCGGTGAACGTCCTTCTCAACCGCCTCATAGAGGAACCCTTGATCACACAGGAGATGTTCTTCCGCTGGATGCTCCTCCTGCTGAACCCCTCCGAGACGATTCCCATGAACGCCCCCTTCGAGGAGATGGTGCAGCTCTTCCGTGCAATGGGCATCCTGCCCGAGGGTTTCCCTTTGGACCCGCAGGCTCCCATCACCTTCGGGGAAGCGGCGCTTCTGCTGCTGCGGGCCCTCGAGATCGAGACCCCGCTTCTCGATCAGCTCCTCCTCTCCGCCGGGCTACAGGCGGCCGGGGAGGCGGCCCTCGAGATCGCGGTGCGCGAAGGGCTCATGCCCCCCGCCGACCCCGACGATATCCTCACCGGAGCGGCGCTCAGCCTCATGAGCGATCGGTTGTTGCTCCGCCTGGAGACGGCTCCCCCCTCGTACTACAGCGCCAAGGACGTCGAGTGTGCCCAGGTGAAGCGCCTCCTCCGCGCACCGGGCCCGCAACCTCCTCCGCCGCCCGGCGGCGACGAACCGCCGTCCAGCTAGGGAGGCCCACGCCATGAGAAGGATCCAGCACCTCAGGGACGGGCGTGGACACGCCCTGCCCACCGCAGCGACGGCGGATCCCATCGCAGCCTCCCCTCCTCGGGCGGTTGCGCCCCCCCGGGTATCGCTGATCTTCCCGGCCCACAACGAGGAGGCCGTGATCGGCCGGACGCTGCACGAGTACCTCCAATTCTTAGACGCTCGGGTCGGAACGGGGGCGTACGAAGTCCTGGTGGTGCTCAACGGGTGCAGCGACCGGACGTGGGAGGTCGTCGAGGGCGTGCGCGCGGATCGCCCTGCCGTCGGCTGGCTGCTCCTTCCCCAAGCGGGGAAGGGGGCTGCCCTGCGCGCGGGGTTCCTTCAGGCGCAAGGGGATTGGGTAGGGTTCGTCGACGCCGACGGTCAGATCCCCCCGGAGGAGTTCCACAGGCTCCTCCTCGTCTTGGAGCGTTTCCCAGACGTGGACGGCGCGATCGGCTCCAAGTACTGCGAGACGGCCCGGGCCTCCGCAGCCTCGCCGCTGCGATCCCTCACGGGTCACGGGTTCAACGCGATCGTGCGCCTAGCCTTCGGACTCCCCTTCCGAGATACGCAGTGCGGGGCGAAGCTCTTCCGCCGCTCGGCCCTTCGGGGTGTTCTCCCCCAACTCCGGTTGAACGGCTGGACCTTCGATGTGGAACTGCTCGCCCACCTCCATCGGCGAGGGTGTCGCATCGCCGAAGTCCCGCTGACGCTCCGCTCCGGCGGGCGCCCCTCCCGGCTGCGCCCCCTGCGCGCGGTGCCTCAGATGCTGACCGAGATCCTCTCGCTCCGGTGCCAGCTTCCTCCCCGGGGGGAGGCGTGCTCTACGCCGCAGCGTTCCCGGCCGCGACCGCTGCTCGGCGAGATCCTCTGCGCCCTGGAGCTCCTCCATCCGGACCAAGTCCAGCAGGCTCTCCGGCACCAGCGGCGAGAGCGCCGACGGCTCGGAGAGATCCTCGTGCAGATGGGCTGGATCGCCGCCCGAGAGCTGCAGTGGGCTCTCTCTTTACAAAGGGTCTAGCCAAGGGGTCTAGCTCTCCGCTCCCGATCCCGATTATAATGCCGGCACCATGCGACCTACGGCGACGACGGGCAGCCCCCCGCGTCCTTCCCCCGCGCCGGGGAGCCCCGGTCGCTGGCTCCGGCCGAGCCTGCTGCTCGCCGGCTCCCTTGTCCTCGGGGGAGGCCTGAGTTATCTCTATCATATCGCGCTCGGACGGCTGCTCGGCCCCGGGGTCTATGGGGCCTTTGCGGCCCTGTTAGGGCTTTTCTATTTGCTCTGGATCTTCAACCATAGCGTGCAGCTCGGATTCGCTCGGCTCTCCGCCGGAGGGGCCCACCCCCCGCCCCGCACGCTGGTCGCCGTCGGCGCGATCGGGCTGGGCATCGCGCTCGGAATGGGGGCGGCCAGCGGTCCCTTGGCGAGCTGGCTCCGTCTGACATCCCGCGACGCGGTGATCCTGGTCGGGATCGTCTGGCTGCTCACGCTCCCGCTCCCCGCGGCGAAGGGGCTCCTCCAGGGCCATCAGCGCTTCGCCCTACTGGCCCTGCTCAACTTCGTAGAGCCCCTGGCGCGGCTCCTGTTGGGCGTGGCCCTCGTGGGAGGAGGGACAGGACTCTACGGGGCTTGGGGTGCCTGGGGGTTGGCGGCCCTGTTGGTCTTGCCCCTGGCGCTCCTTCCCCCTCGTCGCGCGGCCAAGCGGGCGCAGGGGATCGACGGGGTCGGGCCGGCCTCCCCGACCCCGGACCGGGACCTGGGGTGGGCCTGGCTGGCCGCCGCGGTGCTGGCCGTCCCCACCAACGTCGACGTGCTCGTGGCCCAGCACGCCTTTCCCGCCGAGATCGCCGGACGGTATGCCGCAGTGGCCGTTCTGGGGAAGGGGTTCCTCTTCGTCGCGCTCAGCGTAGGAGCGGTCCTGCTTCCGCGCGTCGCGGGCGGCGAGCCCTCGGAGCAGCGGGGCCGTCCTCTGCGAACGGCTTTGGCCCTCGGAATCGGACTCAACGCGGGGGGGGCCCTGGTCCTCTCCCTCGCCCCGGAGTTCGCGCTGAAGACGCTCTTCGGGGAAGCGTACGCAGGGGCCGGGGCCTGGCTGCGCCTCTACGCGGGCGCGATGCTCGCCTTCACCGGCGCAGCGTTGCTGCTGACCGACGGCCTTGCGCGGGGCGATCGGGTTCTCGTGGGCACGCTGGCCCTCCTCAGCGGGGGGGAGGTCCTCTGGCTCCTGGGGGGGCCCCCTCCCCGCGATCCGGAGGCCCTTGTCACGACGGTCCTCACCGCTCAGATCCTCCTCTTGGCCGCGGCCGCGGGAGTCCGCGGGATGGGGTGCCGAAGCGATGCGTCCCTCCCAGAGGACGGTTCCCGAGGCGGCATCGCCCTCGTCGCGCCCTACCCCCCTCCGGGTCGACGACACGTCGCCGAGAGCGGCGTTGCTTCCTACACGCACAACTTGGTGGACGCCCTCGAGCCCCGACTCCCCCTCCCCCTCACCGTCCTCGCCCCGGCGCCCTCCTCCGCGCGGTGGGAGCGGACCGCCGCGGCCGGAGCGCCCGACGCCGCATCGAAGGTCCGACGGTGCTGGCACCCCGGCTGGGGATTCCCGTGGCACATAGCCCGGGCGGTGCGCGAGCTGCGTCCCTCTCTGGTCCACCTGCAACACGAACCCTTCCTCTTCGGGCAGGGAGCTTCGGCTGCGCTCTTCCCGGGCCTCCTGCTCTGGCTCCGGATCCGAAGGGTTCGGGTCGTGGTCACCCTGCACGGCGTGCCCCCTCTGCGCCGCTTGGATCGCGCCTTCCTCCGGGAGAACGGCTTGCGAGGCCACCCCGCGTGGATGCGCTTCGGACTGCGATGGCTCCTGCGCACCACGGTGCTCCTGGCCCATCGGACCGTCGTCCACGAGGATCGATTTCGCGACCGACTGATCCGGGAGTACGGGTGCCCGGCGGCGAGGATCGCGGTTATCCCTCACGGCATCGAAGAGCTCTCCGAAGAGGAGCGGAGACGACTCCCCACCCCCGCGGTCGCCCGAAAGCGCCTCGGGGTCCCCGTCGACGGACAGGTCGTGCTGTACTTGGGGTACCTGACGGGCTACAAGGGAGTGGAGGTACTGCTGGAAGGCTTTGCCCGAGCCGCTGCCGCTCACCCCCCAAGGATCTTGCTGTTGGGCGGTGGCCCCCACCCGAGACGACGGGGAGATCCAGACTACGAAGCGTTCCTCCGTCGATTGGCCGCCCAGGCGGAGGCGCTCGGGACCCGCGTCCGCCGGTTGGGGTTCGTCCCCGAGGAGCGCCTCGGGGAGGTCTTCCGCGCGGCCGAGGTGGCGATCTTCCCCTACCGAGCGGTTCTGGCCAGCAGCGGACCGATGGCCTTATGCGTGAAGTTCGGGTGTCCCTTCCTCGCCTCGCGGGCATTTCGGGGCATCCTCCCCGAGGAGCTGCTCTTTCCCCTGACCCCGGAGGGGATCGCTGAGGCCTTAGAGGAGTTCTTCTCGAGCGCAACCGAGTCGAAGGGGATGTGCGCTCGCGCTCGGGCGCTCCTGCGCACCTGGGCCGCCGAGCGCTCCTGGGAGCGCGTAGCCGAACGGACGTGGGCCCTCTACCGGGAGCTCCTTCCGGAGGTCCCCCCTTCGCCCGGGACGGAACGTCCAGGAGGTCCCTCGTGACCCCCCGTCGGGCGATGCAGGCGCTCCTCGGCAGCGGCCTCGGCCTCCTGCTCCTGGCAGGAGGTCTCCTGCTCGCTTGGGACCGTCCGGCCCTCCGGTCCGGGGAGCGATCCCTCCCCTCCCCGCTTGCGCCGTGGCGGACGGAGTTCGCCCAGACCCCGAACGGGATCGTCCTGCGGGTCTTCCTCACGAACTCCGGCGCGCGACCCACCGGTCCCCGGCGCGTCCTCATCGACGGTCGCGAGCTGCTCACGTGGACGACCCGACCCGACACCGCTCCCCCCGGCGAGGACCTCCTGCTGGAGATCCGACACCTCTTCCGCCCCGGGCGACCGTACGCGATCGCCCTGGAAGACGCGGAGGGCCGTTCCCGAACGCTCCGGATCTCCTCCCCCTCCTTTGCGCCGCGTCTGGATCTCCTCGAACTCCGCGGCACCGTGCGACCCCTTGGGGAGCAGGCGGAGGTCACCCTGACGCTTTCCCTGGACGTCTCCGGCTTCTATCGCCTCACGTGGCTGCTGGAGGTTTGGACCGAGTACGCCGCCGCCCCCGAGGCCGCCCTCTATCTGCTGGACGAGCCGCTCAGCGAGGAAGCCCGCAGGTACGCCGAGGCCTTTCGGAGCTGGGCAGTCCGTCTGGACCCTCCCCTGCCGGTGCAGGGCCTCGACCGAGAGGGCCTGCGGGCGATCGGCGCATCGCGGGCCCCGGGGGTGCTGATCGTCTTCACCCCGCTTCAGGGCCATCGCGGACCCGTCCCGGACGCCCTCCCCCTGGAGCTCCTGAGCGCGCCCGCCTCGGGACGGACGGATCTGTTGGAAGGCGTGCAGGAGTGGCTGCAGTCGGGCCTCGTGTTGGTGACGCCGACCACCACCCATCCGCTGCGGGCGCTGCTACGCCCCGACGGACGCATCCAAGCCCCTCTCGCGGCGATCAATCCGGGCCTTGCGCTGACCGGTGCCTTGACCACCTGGTGGTCGCAGACCGCGACGCTACAGCGCGAGGGGGCAGCGGCCCAAGCCCTGCTCTGGGGGATCTATCGGGGCGAGTACGGCGCCGTGGGGGAACTGGCGGAGGGAGACCTCTACGGCTATCGAGAGTTCCGCAACACCTTCTCGGAGGGCCCCCCTCCGATCCGTGGACGCGCGCTCCGCCTGTACAACCCCTTCTTCCTGCGCAGCGGTCGAGGCGGTTGGTTGGCGTTCTCCCACAACCCGCCCTCGCCCGCGACGCTGGGACACGACCTCGCCCTCGTCCTCCTGCACGCCCCCTGGCGCGGTCGCCCCGCGGGCGTCCCGACGCCCGGCCGGACGGAGACCCTCGTCCTGCAAGGCGGCGCGCGGCGTCTGGAGCGACGGATCAGCTTCCCACTCCCACTCCCGCCCTCTCCTTCCCCTTCGCCGCCGATCCTTCGCCTCCTCCTCCTCGCCGAGGACCCCACCGCAGAACCCACGCGCTGGGTGTGGCGGGAGTGGATCGTCCCGGCCGCGATCGAAGACGAACCGAGGGGAACCCGGTGAGTGCGATGGGCGTGCGGATCGCGTATCTGGTCCTCGTCGCGTTGACGCTCGTCCTCCTGCGGGTCCCCTTGTTCTCGGGGGGAGGCGGATGGATCGCCTTCGACGACCTCATCCCCCTGCAGTACCCCCACCAAGTCTGGGACTTCCTCACCGCGTCGTGGAACGAGTACTACCAGTGGCCGGAGCTGCGGGGCCGTTACTCCCTTTTGGGTACCCCGTTCCGCTACGGTCCGTTGATCCCCATCGGCCTCTTGGTGGGAGGCCTGCTCGCCGGATTAGGCGCTTTTCGCCTGACCTTGGCGCTGCAGCGGTGGGAGAGAGCCCTTAAGTCGGGGTCTCCCGCGCCCGAGAGGGGGGCGTGGGTGGGCCCCCTCGTCTCCGGGGGGCTCTACCTCATGCTCACCCTGACCTCCAAGGCCCATCAGCTGCACACGCTCTTCCTGGGGACGGGGCTCCTCCCCTGGACCGTGCTGGCCTTCTTGCAGGCGGTTCATGCCCGCAGCTCGAGGGCGATTTGGGGTTGGGCGGCTCTGGCGGCCTTGCTGCTCGTGGTCAACCCCGCCATCCACCTCGTGCTGTTAGGCTTCGGAGCGATGACGGTCTTGGCAGGGAGCCTGCTGGGATGCGCGGAACGGCGGCGGGCCGCCCTGCGGGCCTGGGCGGTCGGCGCACTGGGCAGTCTCCTCTACGGGGTGGCTCTGCTGGTCAGCGGGCCGGGGCTCACCACGCCGGCGACCGCCTCGGTGCCTCCGGGCCTCCTCGAGGCCTGGTCAGGGCCCCTCGGACCGCGTCTCCTGCTCCCCCTCGGGCTCTCCCTGCCGGAGACGGCCCGCGCGGGCGAGTACGTCTTCCTCGACGACCTCTTCGCACGCTACCCGGCGGCAAGTCGGGCGCTGGGAGGGCTCTCGCTCCTAGCGGGGCTGGCTCTCGTCGTTTTCCGCCGCTCCCCCCGGGTCCGAGCCCTGGGGATCGTGTGGTTGGGATCCGTCTTCCTGAGCACCGGGGTCTACTACGATCTGTCGGGGTATCGCGCGCTGCTGGCGCTGGCCGAGCTCCCGGGGTGGGGGGGGACGCCGGCCCGGATCGTCCTGGCGGTGCTGCGCAACCCGGACCGCTGGCTCCTGCTCGCCTCGTTGGCGTGGTCCGTCCTCATCGGCCTGGGGATCGCGTTCCTCGTGCGCCTCGCGCTCCGAGAGGGACGGACTCGTCGAAGGGCACTCCGCCTCGGGTTCGCGGGGGCGCTGATCCTCGGAGGGATCCTCCCTCTGGGGCTCCACCCGACCTTTCGCCCCCTCGTCGCCGGGGACGTCGGGGGGGTGCTGCGCCCCGTCCCCCTGCCCACGGCCTACCGCGAGGCGCTCGCCCAAGTGGGTTCCGCCCGGACGCTCTACCTGCCGCCGATGGGGGCTCGGCCTCTCCGCTGGAACCGGGGCAAGAAAACCCAGGACGAGGCGCTCCTGTTGCTCCACGGAGGGCCTTCGCTGGAGGGCGTCACCGGCTCCCCCCTGCTCAACCAGCTCTACCTCCTCTACGCCTACCGCGAGCTCCTCTACGCCGGGCGCTCCCAGGCCTTGGGACGATACCTCGCGCTGGGAAGCGTACGCTACCTCCTCTTTCACGACGACGTGGAGTCCCCCCTCTGGCCGGATGAGTTCCTCCGGGTCCGCGAAGCGTTGTACGCCCAGCAGGACCTCCGCCTGCGCTGGGAGCGGGAGGGGATCGCCCTCTTCGAGAACGAGGCCCTCCCGGCCCGAGGCGCGGAAGCCCCCGTCCCCCTGAAGGCCGTGATCCTCTTCGAGGGACCGTGGGCCGAGATGGTCGCCCTCCTCGAGGCGGGGATCGATCCCCGACGCGTAGGTCTCCTCCCGGTGGGGGAGGGAGCGATCGACTGGGAGACCCTTCGGCGCTGGTCCGAGACCTGGGGGTCGCGGCTCCTCGTCTATCGGCCGCCCGGGCTCGCGGAGGAAGACCTCTGGCTCTCGCTCTGGTTGGGGTCCGAAGAGGTCGGCGCGGCCGTCGGTTACCCCGAAGTCGGATACGGACCGCAAGCCCGCCGGTGGTGGGACCACCGATGGCTTAACATCACCGCCTTCAACTTCGTGCGCTTCCAAGAGCGCTACGGACTCTTCGGCGTCGAAGGGGCCCGGGACTTCCGGCTGGCCGCCGCTGCGGAGGAGGACGCCGCGGTGGAGATCCCCCTGCGCCTCGCGCAGGCGGGGGACTACATCCTCTTCCTGCGCGCCGCCGCCCCCTGGGGGGCGCGGCTCCGCGTGACCGTGGATGGGCTCTATTCCCGCGAAGTCGAGCTCCCGAGCTCCTTTCCAAAAGCCCTCTACTACGCCTTCTACGAGGTGGACCGACTCCGCCTGCGGGCGGGCTCGCACCGAGTCCGCATCCGGACGCTCTCGAATCGCCCTCTGGTGATCAACCTCGTCGCGGCCTTTCCCGCCGAGGCGCTCCGGGCAGCCCGGGAGCGCGGGCGGGCCCTGCGCGCTCAATCCCGCATACGCTGGGCGACGACCCCGGATCAGGTACTCGACTTCGTCGCCGATCTCGCAGCCCTCCCCTCCCCAAGGGAGGGAGGACCGTCCCTCTACGGCCTGTACGGTCCGGTATACTGGGAGCGCCGCGCGCTGGAGGTTCGGGGGCCTTCCGGCACGGGGACGATCGAGTCGGTGCGCCCTCGACGCGCCTGGGGGATCGGACATCTCTACGAGGTCCCCGGGGGGTGGCGACCCGTAGGGTGGCCGGCCGCTCCCGGCCCCCGAGACGACGCACGAGGCGCAGACCTCTACGGAGGACAGGACGGGAGAGGAGGGCCGTGAGCACGCGCATCGCGATCTTCAAGGAACGGCTCGATCCGCACAGCGGGTTCTCCAAGCACATCCTCGAGGTGAGCCGCCGGCTCGCCGCCCGGGGGTATCGTTTCTGGATCGTGACGACCCGGCTGCGCTCTCCCCTCCCTGCGGCCGTTCTCGAGACGGATCGGATCGTGGTGCACGCGGTCGGAGGCCATCCCTACGGCTACATGCGGACGCGAGCCCGAGCGATCCGCGCCGCGGTGGCCGACGCGGATCCTCACCTCCTCGACGTCCACGGCGGCCCGGGGACGGTCTTGACCGCAGCGCGGCCTCGAGGGCTGGAACGACCGTGGGTCTTCTCCCTGCACGCCGGCCGGTTCCGCCGACGAGACCTCCAAGGCCTTGCGCTCGCCGACGGCTGGCGAGAGCCCAAGCTGCGGAGCCCCGCCCTATGGCTCAACCTGGCGCTCTCCGTGGAGGGGCTGGCCCGCGCCCTGAACGCGCGTGCCCCCTGTGCCGTCGCCGTCCCCACACGACGGCTTCAGCGGGCCCTCCGTCCCCGACTGGAGTGTCCCGTCTGGCACATCCCCTCCGGGGTCGACCCCGCGCTGGCCGAACGGCTGCCTCTCCCGTCGGCGGCCAAGCGGGCTTTGGGGCTGCCTCCGGAAGAGGCCCTTCTGCTCTTCTTCGGGAAGGCTCAGCTGCTCCGAGGGCTGGACACGCTCTTGGAGGCGTTCGCGCGCCTGGCGGCCGTCCGGCCTCGCGCCCGACTCCTGCTGGTGCTCCGGCCGGATGCCGCCTCCCGCCGCGTGGAGACTTGGATCGCCCGCCACCCCGCCCGAGAGCGGATCCACCGGATCCACCGGACCCTCGATCCGATGCCGTACCTGGCCGCCGCCGACGCCGTCGTGCTCCCCTTCCGCAGCGGCTTAGTCCTCCCCGCCCAGCCGTTAACCCTCTTGGAGGCCATGGCCTGCGGGAAGCCCGTCGTCTCCACGACGATCCCCCCCGTCCGCGAGGTGATCACGTCCGGGGAGGAGGGGTGGCTGGTCCCCCCCGGCGATGCCGACCGCTTGGCCGACCGCCTCCTCTGGGTGTTGGATCGCCCCGAGGAAGCCGCCCGGATGGGGGAGCGCGCCCGCCGCCGCGTCCTCCGCGACTACACCTGGGACGCGATCGCTCAACGCACGGACGCCTTCTATCGCCAAGCTCTGCGCGAGGAGGGAGGGCCGTGAGCCGCCGTCCGGAGGGCTGGGAGGGGTTTTGCGCCCGGGTCGCCGAGCTCCACGACCTCCTTACGGCGCTCGGGGTCCGCTACCTCTTCCTCAAGACCGTCAAGAGCTATCCGCATACGGACTCGAACGTCGACGTCTTGATCCCCCATCGGGCCGAGTTCCTCCGAGTGCGACGAGCCCTCCAGGAGAAGGGCTTTCGGCCCGTCTTCACGTGGGAGTTCGACAAGGCCATGCTCCAGCCGCCCTCCGGTCGGCCCTCCCCCTCCGACCCCGCGGCCCACCTGTATGCCTGCATCTCGTGGTATACCGTTCCTTATCTCGATGCCCACCGGGTTCTGGCCCGCGCCCGGATCCTCCCCTGGAACGGCTTGGCGCTGCCCGTCCCGGACCTGCAAGATGAGTTCTACATCGGCGCGCTACACGCCTTCTTCGAGGAGGAAGCCCTGACGTGGGGGGACGTCTGGCACCTGCAGAGCGTGCAGGAAGCGCTGCGCCGACGGCGGGCGTCCGAGCCGACGGACCTCTCGCCGGCCGCGCGGTGGGCGGTACAAGCCGTGGCTCGCGCCCTCGAGGAGCTGAAGGGCTTGCAGCCGGCCTCGGTCCGGGGACCCCAATCGACTCGGACTCGGGGGCGGGAGCGGGAGGTGGCGTACCCGTTTCCGAAACGGGTTCTATGGCGGGGGTTCGCCTTGCGGATGGGGGAAGCTCTGCAGCGGGGACGGCCGGGGGACCTGCTGCGCACGCTGTACGCCTATGGCGGTCTCCACGTCGCCAAGCGGCTCAAGCTCCTCCGCGGCTGAGGGCGATCCGCCATGCGACCGAGGGAACCGGGGACGAAGGCACCCCGAGAGAGGGGCATGAGGGGCAGCGGCCGCTTGATTGCAGTGATCGGCCTCGACGGCAGCGGGAAGACGACCCTCGCCCGCGAGCTCGTAGAGACCCTTCGGGAAGAGGGGTATCGAGTCTGCTATCTGCACGTCTGGCCTCGGATCCCTCGCCTTCGGCCTTCGCCCCCCCGGGGGTCGGGGGCACCGAGGTCCCGACCCCCGTCGTCCCTCCCGCGCCTGCCCCTCGGGCGGGCCGTGCTGCTCCTGCTGCTCCTGTGGGGGATCTTCTGCATCCGCTTGCCCTACCTGCTGCGCCGCTACGACGTGGTGGTGTGCGATCGGTTTCTGCACGACTTGGTGACGTACCTGCAGCTGCGAGGGCGGAACGGGATGGCCGCTACCCTGCTGCACCTGGGAAGGTCGCTCCTGCCCCAAGCGATCCTCTGGCTCCGGGTGTCCCAAGAGGTCCTGGCCGCCCGCAAGGGGGCGGAGAGAGAACACGCCCCCGAGGTCTACGCGCGCTGGGATCGTCTGTACGAGGAGCTCGTATCCGCCGTGCCGGCCTGGCGTCGTGTCACCCGCCCCCTCGACGGAGCCCTTCCCGTGTCGGAGCTCCGGGAGGTGGCCCGGGCGTGGATCCGGAAGGCCTGGGAGACGGGAAGCGAGCCCTCCTGAGCAAGTGAGTGAGCGTGTTCTCAGGCTAAGGGTCAGGGTCAAGGTCGATGCGCAGGCGGGCGTAACGGACCTCGAACGCCCTCAACTCGTCCGCCACCCGATCGGACCA
>Ga0256839_1001406_pt1 | contig 29236 bp, 26 predicted proteins | sample 354166metaG_FD_185968 | JGI IMG/M metagenome (GOLD analysis project Ga0256839, IMG submission 185968) | Hydrothermal vent microbial communities from Mid Atlantic Ridge, Atlantic Ocean - 354-166 | ecosystem: Environmental > Aquatic > Marine > Hydrothermal vents | place: Atlantic Ocean: Mid... | reverse complement strand
GGGCTGGGGGGCATGGGCGCTACCCCTGGGCCCGGTCGGGAGGTCTGGAGCGGCTCCGCCGCCGGGCCCGGCGCAGGGGTGTGAACCCGGCTCCCAGGGCCTGGTGGGCGTCTCCGATCACCATGAAGGCGTTCTCATCGTGTTCGGCCACGATCCGTTTCAGGTCCTGGACCTGGGGGCGGAACACGGTGATGAACACCAGGTAGTGGCGATCCCCCTGGTAGCCGCCCTTGATCTCCCAGTAGCTGACGCCCCGACCCAGCTCCCGCTGCAGGGTGGGGACCAGGATCTGGGGGCGGTCGGTGATGATGGTCCCGGTGCGGACGCTGCTGGGCCCTTCCAGGGTGTAGTCCGAGGCCAGGCCGTTGAGGAAGAGGGCCAACAGGGCGTAGAGGGAGATCTCCCAGCCGAAGACCAGCCCCATGAGCAACACGATGGCGCCGTCCGTCCAGAGATATACCTGGCTCAGGGGAACACCGGTTCGACGCTGGATCACCCGGCCTAGGATGCCCGTGCCCCCCATGGTCGCCCCGGCCCGGTAGATGAGCCCCCCGCCCACGCCGCCCAGGATCGCGCCGTAGACCGTGTTCAGCAGCACATCCTCGGCCAGGGGAAAGCGGGCCACCAGGCGGGGGACGTAGAGCCCGAACAGGTCTGTCAGGCCCGCGAAGAGGGCCACGGAGACCAGGGTCCGGAGGAGGAAGCGCCAACGGCCCAGTTGGAAGAAGCCCAGGACCAACAGGGGGACGTTCATGGCCGCGTAGAGAACGCCCACGGTGAGGCCCGGGAGGAAACGGTGGACCACGATGGCCAGGCCGGAGACGCCCCCGGCCGCGATGTTGAAGGGAACCTGGAAGACCGCGTAGGCGAAGGCCACCAGCGCGGTCCCCACCAGGATCAGGGCCCCACCGGTGACTTCGCCGAGCGCGGCATCCCAGGCAATGCGTCGCCACCAGGTGCGGACGAACATGGTTGCCTCCGGGTTGGCTGGCGTTGGTTCTGGCCAAGGGCCGACAGCTCCCTGGGCCGCCCCGCGCCCAGGGAGCTCCCGATCCCGGCTGCCCGCTTCCCCACCGATCGGCGGTGGGAACCACTTGCCGGATCCTCTGGACTTGGGCTACACTGGGCCTGGACCGAGGGGCGTCCTGTCCTGGATGCATTATCGCCATTTTCCATCCCCGTGCAACCGGAGTCGTTGCCCATGCCCCAGGTAGCCCTGGTGGGCTGTGCCCACATCCATGTGCCCGGCTTTGTCCAGCGGCTGATGGACCGGGAGGATGTGCGGGTGCTGGCCGTGTGGGATCCCGATCCTCGGCGGGCCGCGCGGTGGGCCGCGGCCCTGGATGCCCCGGCTCCGGCCCACGTGGCCTCCATCTGGGCGAACCCCGGGGTGGAGGGGGTGATCATCGCCGCGGAGACCTACCGACATCAGGAGCTGGTCGTCCAGGCGGCCCAGGCGGGCAAACACCTCTTCGTGGAGAAACCCCTGGGCCTGGGCGCGGAGGACGCCCGGCGCATGGCCCGGGCTGTGGAAGAGGCCGGGGTCCTCTTCCAGACGGGCTTTGCCCAGCGGGGCCTGCCGGCCTATCGCTTCCTCCGGGAACAGATCCGGGCGGGCACCTTCGGCCAGGTGACCCGGATGCGGCTCTGCGTGGCCCACGACGCCGCGCTGCGCGATCTCTTCACCCCGGACTGGCTCTGGATGACGGATCCAGCCCAGGCAGGGATGGGAGCCTTCGGGGACCTGGGCATCCACGGGCTGGACCTGCTCATGTGGATGCTGGGCGAGGTGGAACAGGTCACGGCCGCCCTGGCCGTGGCCGTGGAGCGCTACGGGCCCCGGTGCGACGAGCTGGGGGAGGGGATCCTCCGTTTTCGCAACGGCGCGCTGGCCACCCTGGCCGCCAGTTGGGTGGACCACGCGGCGCCCATCACCGCGGAGCTCTGGGGCACCGAGGGCCATGCCTATGTCCTGGGCCGTCGGGAGGTCTTCGTCCGCAGCGAGCACCTGGCCCACGCGGACGGCGCGACACCCTGGCCCGACCTGCCGCCGGCCTGGCCCCATGCCCTGGAGCTCTTCCTGGATGCCCTGAACGGCCGGGAGGTCCCCCTGGTGGGGGTGTGGGAGGCAGCCCAGCGGAGCGCGGTGATGGAGGCCCTCTACCGCGCGGCCCAGGAGGGAACCTGGGTGGCGGTGGACCGTTGAGCGAGGTGGAGGGCAGGGCGCGCCAGGCCCCAACACAGGCCCCAGTGGAGAAGGGAGCGGACGGCACAGCATGGAGAAACTGATCGTCGCGTGTGTGCAACAGCGCATGCGCATTCCCCAGAGCCTGGAGGAACACCGGGAGGACCTGCGGCGCTTCTTCCGCACGGCCGCGAACAAGCGGGCCCGGCTGATCCTCTTCCCCGAGCTGGCCGGGGTGATGGTGGCCCCACCCCTGTTGGGCGGCTTTCGGGCCAACCTCCTCAAGCGAGCGGACCAGGCCCGCCGGCGTCGGGTGGGGGCCTGGCCTCGGTTCGCCGGCTCTCTGGCCGGGGCCCTGGCCCGGCTCCTGCGGGTGGACTTCCGCATCCTGGTGGCGGCCCTGCTGGATGTGGACCCGCAGCGGGTGTGGGAGGCCTACACGGATGTCTACGGGGGCCTGGCCCGGGAGTTCGACATGACCGTGGTGGCGCCCAGCGCCTATCTGCCAGACCCCACGGACGGCGTGGTGCGCAACCTGGCCGGGGTCTTCGGCCCGGCCGGGGATCTCCTGGGTGTCCAGGCCAAGGGAGTGCTCCATCTGGAGGACGAGGACCTGGCCCAGCCCGGCAGCCAGTGGCAGGTGATCGCCACGGAGGTAGGCCGCCTGGGGCTCCTCATCGGCAACGATATCCTCTTTCCCGAGGTGGGCCGGCTGTTGGCCTATCAGGGCGCGGAGATCCTGGTGGGCCAGGGCGCGGCCACCGGCCGGGCCCTCTACGAGAAGCTGCGGGCAGGGATGTTGGCCCGGATGCAGGACAACCAGCTCTTCGCGGCCATCGGCTTCCTGGTAGGCCACAACGAGTTCAGCCGACGGCAACGGGATCCCTTCGTGGGCAAGTCGGCCGTGTTGGCCCCCCAGGAGCTCACACCCCGCCACAGCGGCATCCTGGTGGAGATGACCAGCTTTCGCAGCGAAGGGGTCCTGGCCGCGGTGTGGGATTTTCCCGCGCTCCAGGCGCTGTGGGAGACCTCGGACACGCCGGTACGCAGCCGTCTCCCCTTGGAGCATGTGGGAGGCATCCTGGCCGAGCTGTACGGCCAGATGAAGCGGCTGCCCCAGAAGGCCGATCTGGCCGAGCTCCCGGCCCCGGATGCGACACCGACCCCCCGACGGCTGGAGGAGCTGCCGGTGGTGGCCTCGGTGAGCACCCGATGGCCCCCAGACACGGAGGGATCGGACCGTGAGGGCACCTCCCAAGAGCCGGCGATGGGAGGGTCCCCGGGACCTCGGAAGCGCCCCGGGGCCGTGGAGCCGCCCCCGCCCGACCCGGACGACGAGACCCAGGAGATGGATGTTGTGGGTGGGGAGGAGGACTGAAGGTCGGAGCCGGGCGGGGCCGCTCGGCCCCCTGGGTGTCGAAGGGGTGCACTCCGATGCGTCACCAAGTTCCAGCCGAGGTCCTGGGTTCCTGGGGAGAGCCCATGGCCCAGGCCATCCAGGCCTGTGTCCACTGTGGCTTCTGTCTGGCCACCTGCCCCACGTACCTGGAGCTGGGGGAGGAGATGGACTCGCCCCGGGGGCGGATCCTGTTGATGAAGGAGGGGCTGGAGGGACAGATGCCCCTGGCGGAGCTGGCAGAGTACGTGGACCGGTGTCTGGGCTGCCTGGCCTGTGTGACCGCGTGCCCGTCCGGCGTCCAATATGGGGAGCTACTCCTGCCCTTCCGGGGCCTGATGGAGCGCTCTCGTCGTCGGACTCTGGGAGAACGGCTGCTCCGGTCGTTGATCTACCAGGTGTTGCCCTTTGCGGGCCGGTTTCGTCTGGCGGCCTGGGCCGGCGCCCTCGCTCGTCCCCTGGCCCCCCTGCTGCCCAGGCCCCTGGCCACCATGGTCTCCTTGCTGCCGGCCCGGGTGCCTCGGCCTGTGTCCTGGCCTTCGGTGGTCCCGGCCCGGGGTGTGCGCCGGGCCCGGGTGGCCCTTCTGGTGGGGTGTGTCCAGTCGGTGCTCGCGCCCCAGATCAACCGGGCCACGGTGGAGGTCCTGACCCGCAACGGGGTGGAGGTGGCGATCCCGCCGAACCAGGGGTGCTGCGGTGCCCTCTCCATGCACGGCGGTGAGCTGGCCCAGGCCCGGCAGATGGCTCGAAGGACCCTGGAGACCTTTTCCCTGGACGGGGTGGACGCGGTGGTCACCAACGCGGCCGGGTGTGGTTCGGGGATGCACGAGTACCCCCTGCTCCTCGCGGGGACATCCGCGGAGGCCCAGGCCCGACGTTTCGCGGCCAAGGTCCAGGATGTGAGCGTGTTCCTGGATCGGCTGGGCCTGGATCCTCCCCCGGGCCCTCTGCCCCGGCCGGTGGTCGCGGCCTACCACGATCCCTGCCACCTGGCCCATGCCCAGGGCGTGCGAGAGGAGCCCCGTCGTCTGCTGTCCCGGATCCCCAACCTGACCCTGCGAGCCGTGCCGGAGGAGGCCATCTGTTGCGGCTCTGCGGGAACCTACAATCTGGAGCACCCGGAGCTCGCGGCCCGGCTGGGGCAGCGGAAGGCCGCGGCGGTGGAATCCACGGGAGCGGAGCTGGTGATCACCGGCAACATCGGCTGCATGGCCCAGATCCAGGCCCATCTGACGGCCCGGGGCTGTCCGCTTCCGGTGCGCCACACCCTGGAGGTGTTGGCCCAGGCCTATGCCGGATCCCCGGCCGAGCCCCTGGCCGGGGATGCCGCAGGAGGCTGAGCTCCGGTCCCCTCCTGGGGACGTCCGTCCTCCTCCTGGAGCTCCACCAGCAGATGGCCCCGCTCCACGATCTCGCCCTCTCGACAGTGGATTGCCTTCACCTGCCCGGCCACCGGCGCGGTGATCCGGAGCTCCATCTTCATGGCCTCCATGACCAGGAGGGTGTCCCCTGCCTGGACCGAGTCGCCGGGCTTCACCTGGATGACCCGGATCTGGCCGGGCATGGTGGCCCGCAGCCCACCGCCCGCGTCCTCCGCGGCGCCTGAGGAGGCCCGTCCACCGCGGATCCGGGCGGGCTCCAGCCGGTAGGTCGCTCCGTGGACGGCCACCAGGTGATGCGGCCGGGCTCGGACCACATGGACCTGCACAGGACGGCCATCCAGCCAGAGGCGCAGCTCGCCCAGAGCCCGGCACTCGGCCTGGACAGTGTAGCGCCGTTGTCCCTCCACGGTCACCGCGAAGAGGCCGTCGGGCTGGGGAGTGACCTGGACGGAGAACTCGTTGCCCTGGTGGTGGAAGCGGAAGGTGGGCATGGTGGGGCCTCTTGGAAGGTGGACGCACGGGATCGGTATCCGTATCAGTACCAGCCCTGCAGGCGACGCCACGGGCTGAAAGGATCCTGCGCGATGGAGAGGGCGCCGGCGTCCGGGTGCTTGGGTTCCAGGACCTGGGCCAAGGCGGCCGCCACCAGGGCCGCGTCGGGGACGGGTCCTTCCACGGGATGCCAGTCCGCGAAGTACTCGTCCACGAAGGTGGTGAGTGTCTGGCCGGCCTGGAAGACCGGGTGGGTGATCACGTCCCTCAGGAAGGGGATGTTGGTGGCCAGGTCGCCCAGGATCACGTACTCCCGGAGGGCCTGTTCCATACGCTTGAGCGCGGTGGCCCGATCCCGGCCGTGGACCACCAGCTTCGCGATGAGGGGATCGTAGAAGTGGGTGAGGGCATCTCCGGAGTCCACACCGCTGTCCACCCGGATGCCCGGGCCCAGGGGTTCCCGTACGAGCTCCAGATGGCCTGTGGAGGGCACGAAGCCGTGGAGAGGGTCCTCCGCGTAGATCCGGCATTCGATGGCGTGGCCCCGAGGCCGGATCTCGTCCTGGGCCAGGCGAAGGGGCTCGCCGCTGGCCACCCGGATCTGCCAGTGCACCAGGTCCACCCCGGTGACCAGCTCGGTGACGGGGTGTTCCACCTGGAGCCGGGTGTTCATCTCCAGGAAGTAGAAGGAGCCGGTGGTCTCGTCCAACAGGAACTCCACCGTCCCCGCGTTCACGTAGTCCACGGAGCGGGCCAGGGCCACCGCGGCCTCTCCCATCTGGCGGCGCAGCTCTGGGGAGACCGCCGGGGAAGGGGCCTCTTCCACGATCTTCTGATGTCGCCGTTGGACCGAGCAGTCCCGTTCCCCCAGGTGGAGGACCTGGCCCTGGTGGTCGCCGAAGATCTGGATCTCCACATGTCGGGCCCGGGTCAGGACCTTCTCCAGGTAGATCCGCCGGTCCCCGAACGCGTTCTGGGCCTCCCGTCGGGCCGCTTCCAGCGCGGGGGGCATCTCCTCCGGGGTGGAGACCAGGCGCATGCCCTTGCCACCGCCTCCGGCCACGGCCTTGACCAACACCGGATAGCCCAGTTCGCCCGCGGCAGCCCGGAGGTCCGCGTCGTCCTGGCTGGCCTGGTAGCCCGGGATCACCGGAACGCCGGCCTCCTGGGCCTGGGCCCGGGCCGCGGTCTTGGAACCCATGATCCGGATGGCCTCCGGAGAAGGGCCGATCCAGGTCAGGTGGGCTTCCAGGACTGCCTGGGCGAAGTCGGGGTTCTCGGCCAGGAAGCCGTAGCCCGGGTGGATCGCGTCGGCCCCGGTCTGGTGGGCAGCCTCCAGGATCCGGTCTCCCCGGAGGTACGATTCCCCCGGGGCAGGCGGACCGATGCACACGGCCTCGTCGGCCAGGAAGACATGCCGGGCGAAGCGATCTGCCTGGGAGTAGACCGCCACCGTGCCGATGCCCAGCTCCCGACAGGCCCGGAGGACACGGACCGCGATCTCACCCCGATTGGCCACCAGGAGCTTGTGAATGGGTCGGGGCTCCACGGGAGAAGACCACCTTTCTTGCCAACGCGGGCCGATCTCGCTATACTGGCTGTAGGCCCGTTGCCGAGACAACGACTGCTCAACGCCTCGTGTCCTTTATACCAGATCCGCCTGGCCTTGTCGAAGCCTGGGCCTCTTCCGGGTCCTGCCATCGGCCGGATCTCTTCCCTCTCATGTTAAGGGGTCCAGATAGACCGGAAGGCCGCCCGAGCGCAGCCGAATCGGGTCTGCCCCTGTAGGCGGGTTTCTAGTCGATGAAAAACCGAAACAGTCGGTCCACCAGGTCCTCGTCTCCTGGGGATGTGCCTTTCGAGGGCCCTGGGCGGCCGGAGTGTTTGGCCTGAGGAGGGGCCTGGGAGCGGTCTGCCCAGGCCCGGGGCAAGCTCCCCGGTGGATGGCGAGCCGGATAGGCGGCGTTCCGCGGATCGTGGAGGGGATTTCCCAGCTCCACACCGGCCCGGAGCAGGACGTACTCGGCCCACCGGGCCTGCCGTTTCTTCACCCGGATGTACATGTGGTGCGCGTCGAACCGCCGGCCGTAGGTGGCCACGCCGTACCGCCGTAGCAGGTCCCGCACCTCGTTCAACGAGTACTGGCCCCCCTTGTCCACCCGGGGGATCGCGATCTCGTGGCCCGCGTCCCGATAGCGGCCCGCCGAGAACAGCCCTTCCAGCCAGTCCAACAGGTTCAAGGGCCCGAACACATACTCGTCCAGCAGATCCATCAGTGCACCCATGACCACCTCCCGTATCACAACCTGCTCCGCCGGGGAACAGCGGTCGACCCTTGAGGAGTCCCTGTCCTGCCCTCCATCCCCGGGACGGTCTCAGTTCCATGGTATCAGAACGCATGTTCTGTTGCAACTGTCGGAATTGCCGAACTTGATCCGGGAGGGGAGAAGGTAGCATGCGGTCTGTCGGGTGGTGGAAGGAGAGGAGGAGAAGGGAGCGCCGTGCCTGGGAACCCAAGGGCGCGGCCTGGACGGAGAGACGGTGGGGCAGCGGCTCTCCAGAGGGCTGGCGTGGGGATGGGCACGAGGTGGAGGCATGGCCATGGAACCCACGGGGACCATATCGGAGCTCATCGTTGGGATGAGCCAGCGCTCCTATCGGGTCAGCGAGCTCACGTTGGTGGGTCTCCTCTGGTTCTTCCTGGGCATCTGGGCCCGGGTGGCCTACCTGTCCAGCCAGAAGGCTTTCCACAAGATCTTCCAACCCCGAGCGCCCTCGTTGAAGGCGGAGTCCGCGCCCATGACCGTGCTCCTGTCGGGGCTGTGGGGCGGGTTCAAGGCCTTGGTGGCCGGTCTGTGTTGGTGGATCTTCCTGGTCCTCAGCATCGATTTTGTCCTCTTCTCCGGCCGGGCCACCGTCTGGATGGCCGGTCTTCTCGGCTACTGAGGTCCTGGAGAGAGGGATCCGTCCCAGGCCTAGGGGCTGGGGGAGCGGGCTCAGGGGCCCGCCAGCTCTGCCAGGGGGAGCTCCAGCGGCTCCAGCATGGGCCGAAGCCCGACGGCGTCCGCGGTGTAGAAGACCACCCGCAGGGTGGTGGGTTCCCCTGGGGACAGGGCCGGAAGGTCCCGGGCATCTCGCAGGAGCTGGCCCGGCTTCCACAGGGAGGAGGGATAGTAGACCCCTCCGGGAACCCGATCGTCCTGGGCCAGCTTGGTGCCCCGGGCGTCGAACACCTGGACGCTGACCGTGTAGTCCCGGGCCAGGGGTTCCTGGACTTCCCAGTAGAGGGTTGCACGCCACCCATCCGCCTGGGGGGCCAGCTCCATGCCCACCAGCTCCACAGGGCCATACGCCACCGGAGCCAGGGCCACCTCCTGGGGCAAGGTCACCGGCCCCAGGACCTGGAACAGAGGTTCCGGCCCCGCTGCCAGCTCGAAGGCCACCTCCAGGCCGGGCATGGGCTTGATGAGGTAGACCGGCCGGCCTGCGCCGGCCTCCAGGGCGGTCTGTACCACGGCGCCCACATCCGCGAGGCCGGGCTCCGAGGCCATGCGGGGGAACAGGCCGGTGATCCCGGGGGCTCGGCCCTCCACGGCCTGGAGGTAGTAGAGGGGAACCATCTCGTCCCGGTCGTTGGTCACCAGGATGGCGTCCCCCGGTGGGGGAGCGGACAGGATGGCCTCCCACATCTCCGGGGCCCTGCGGTCCTCGGCCCGGGAGGGAAGGGGCAGGAGGGGGCTTGTCATCCCCACCAGGCCCGCGGCCAGGAGCAGCCCGGCCGCGGGCCGTCCGAGCCGTTGGCGGGCCTGGCGCCACAGATCCTGCAGCCCCCGGGCCGCCCAGATGGCAGCCACCAGGTAGAGGGGGATGTAGTACACCTGGATGTCCCCGATGGCGTAGACCAGGTTGAAGGCCTGGAGCGCCAGTCCAAAGGGCAGGGTCAAGATCGGCCAAGTCCACTCTCGGTCCCGGAGCCACGCGCCCAGTCCCCAGGCCGCGACCAGGATCCCCAGGACCCCTGGATGCTCGGCCCACAGGGCCATGGCCCTTTCCACGCCCCGGGACAGCTCTCCCAGGCCGAGGAACTCTCCTGCCAGGCCCTGTCCGCTGACGAACTCCCAGAAGCCCTTCCAGCCCCCTGGGTACAGGTGCAGCACCCGGCCGTCCAGCCGGGGGTAGAGCCAGGGCGATGCCTCCGGACCGCTCCGCAGGGGGATGTACAGGTAGAGGAGCTGGGGCAGGGCCAGGGCTCCGGCGGCCAATCCCCAGTGTCGGGGGGAACGCCACCACGCTCGCCGCCGCCACAGGAGCAGGGCGAGCACCCCGGGGGCCAGGAAGAGCCCTGTGCGGTGATGGCCGATGGCCAGCCCCAACAGGAGGAGGGGAAAGGCCGGTGAGCCCTTCCCCCGGGCGTGGGGCCCGGTCGCGCGCAGGGTAGCTCCCAGGGTCAGGACCACGAGAAGGGTGTGGAGGGTGTAGACCTCTGCGATGAGGCTCTGGTCCACGAAGAGCGGGTTGAGGGCCAGGATCCCGACGCCGCCGAGCCCGAACCAGAGGGCGTGCCGGTCCGGCGGCTCGACGAGGTATTGCCCCAGGACCCGGATCAGAGCCCCCACGGTCAGGGCCCCGAAGAGGCCGCTGAGCAGGTTCAGCCCGTATCCAGGGTGCACCTGGAACAGGGCCAGGCCGTGCTGCCAGGCCCATCCCAGCAGGAGGTAGAGGGGGTAGCCTGTGGGATGGGCCAGGCCCAGTCGCCAGGCCGCGAGCTGGAACTCCCCGGCATCGCCGAAGAGCAGCCCTGGGGCCAGACGGGGCAGCACCAGGGCCAGCCAGGTCGTGGCCCCGAGCAGGGCCACGGCCTCGGGCCATCGGGCTCGTGGTCGGTTCGGGTCTGGAGAGGAGGCGGATCCAGCGTTCGATTTGACCGAAGATCCCATGATGGCGGATAATGGTGTCCTGTTGTGCCGATCTCGGCAACCCCTCTGGCAGACCGAGGAGGCCGTTCTGGCCATGCCGGCCCAGGCCCTGGTGATCGTACCGACCTACAACGAGAAGGAGAATCTGGACCCCCTGGTGCGTCGGCTCCGGTCCCTGCCCCAGGAGGTCCATGTGTTGGTGGTGGACGACAACTCCCCGGACGGCACCGGGCAGATCGCGGATGCCCTGGCCGCCGGGGATCCCGGTGTCCGGGTGCTCCACCGGCCGGCCAAGCTGGGCCTGGGCACCGCGTACCGGGCGGGCTTCCGATACGGCCTGGAGCAGGGCTACCGCTTCCTCTGCACCATGGACTGCGACTTCAGCCATAGCCCCGAGAGCCTGCCCGCGCTCCTGGCCAAGGCCGGAGAGGGCTACGACCTGGTCATCGGCAGCCGGTACGTGCCCGGTGGCCGGGTGGTGGGGAGCACCCCGTTGCGCCGACTCATCAGCTACGGCGCGAACTGGCTGGCCCACACCGTCCTGGGCATCGACGTCCGGGACTGCACCGCGGGCTTTCGCTGTTACCGCCACACGGTGCTGGAGGCCATCGATCTGGATCGGATCTTCAGCAGCGGCTACAGTTTCCTCATCGAGATGGCCTTCTACGTCCAGCAGACCGGCTTCCGCATCGCGGAGGTGCCCATCACCTTTGTCAACCGCACCCAGGGGGCCAGCAAGATCTCCAAGGCCGAGATCGCCAAGGCCTTCTACACCCTGCTCCGCCTGCGCACCCGCTCCCTCCCCTGGGACTGGATCGTGGCCCAGGCCAGGCATCGGGCCGGGGGCTCTCGGCTTCGCAGCCGGTGAACTTGGCCGGGGGCCGCATCGGGCCGGGGCCGTTCCCCTGCATCCATCCCCTCATCGACCGATCCACACCCGGCCGACGGCCGCGGCCAGGGAGCGACGGTCCGGGTTCAGGCCGATCCGCAGGAAGGCTTCCTGGGGATGGAGGACCCAGGCGGCGCTCCCCGGAGGGCTTCCCTGCACGCCCACCAGGGCCAGGTAGCGCTCCTGGAGCGCCGCCTGGGTCACGTCCGCGCCCAGGTCCCGCAGCGCCTCCACCGCCTCCGCGGTCAGCCGCAGCCAGCCGGCCCCCTTCGCGGCCACGATCACGATGCGGCCTGGAGGGATCTCGGCCAGGAACTGGGCCAGCTTCTGGCTCTCGTACTCGTTGGCTGCGGTGTCGAATCCCTCCTTGGCCAGCACCGCTCCGCTCTCCGGATCCAGCACCGTCACGTTGAGTCCCCGGCGCCCCGCGGAGCCGTCCACCATGCGGCCTTCCGGGTCGAAGAGGGCGATGAAGGCCCCCTCGGGGAAGCTCTTCACCTCCACGTCCACCGGCAGCGCGGTTCCGGTGGTGCCGATGGCCCGGTGGCCGGGGATCACCTGGCGGGGCACCGCGGCGTAGGCCCAGCGCAGGCAGACACGGTTCACCGTGTTCCGCAGGGCGGCTCCAGGCACGGACCAGCTCCGGGTCTGCCATCCGTCCGCCAGTTCCAGGGGGTCCAGGGTCTGGCCGTTGACCACCGCTGTGGCCACCTGGGTGGGACCGTTGGGATAGGCAAAGGGGTGGAGGTCCACGGTCAGGGTGTAGGTGGCCTGGTCCTGGACCTGGCGCAGGGGGATGAGGAGGCAGCTCTCCGTCCCGGTGGCCCAGATGGCCGGCTGGCCGTAGATCGTGTCCGTCTCCGCCCCGTCCCAGCCCTCGGCCCGGTAGGGAAAGGTCCCCGGCTCGCCCAGGCGGAGCTGAAAGCGATCCGTGCCCGGAGGCTGCACCGTGCGGTAGGCCCGAATCCCCTGACCGGTCCAGAAGGGTTCCCGTTCCAGGGGCAGGATCTCCCAGGCCAGCCGCCAGCTCTCCTGCCAGGTGTCCGCGTAGGGGAAGCGCTGGGGAATGGCCGGGAAGAGGAGCACGTAGCCGATGTTGTAGAGATAGACCAGCTCCGGGGCCTGGGTTTTCGCGGCCTGGACCAGCGCGGGATCCACCTGTCCCTTGGACTGGACCTCCACCAGGGCCTGGAAGAGGGGAATGCGCCGGAAGTAGTCCATCTTGAAGTCCGGGGCTCGGCTGATGTTCCCTCCGAGCATGGGCTTCTGGTGGACCGTCTGGTAGTACTGGAGGCGGGTGCGTTCCGGGCCGAGGGTGCCGAAGCTGTTGCGCCAGCCCAGGGGCAGATGCATCACCGACACCGGCCGGGGGTCCGCGGCGATCTGCGTGTAGACCTCCGGCACCCGGGCATCGGAGAGGGGCAAGGGGACGGCCAGATGCTCGAAGAGGATCAGGAGGCCCAGGAGGCCGGCGAGGAGGCCGGAGCGGGTGAGAAGGGCGCGAGGGAGGGAAGGGGCTCGGGGGGAGACGGCGGCCGGTGCTCCGCCTCTCTCCTCCTGCCTGCGGCCCCAGGCCCTCCTCGACAGCCAGTACACCCCATAGCCCACCAGCACGGCCACACCCAGCATCAGCAGGACACTGTTCCGGTTGGGGGCCCGGTTGGCCCGGACAATGGGGATGTAGTGCAGCAGGGCGTAGGGCAGGGGGAAGCTGGTCTCCACGCCGTCCAGGTCGAAGCGATAGCGGCCGTTGATCTGGAGGAACGGCCCCAGGGTGAAGAGCCCGAACACCAGGGCGGTCCAGGCCCAGATGCGGACCTGGCGGCGGAAGGCCAGGAAGCCCACCAGGGCCAACAGGCCGGTGGCCCACCCTATGAACACGGTGTTGATGTCCCGGAAGCCGGTGACCCCCCCTTCCAGGGCACGGAGCTGCACCCGGCGCAGCTCGGCCACCAGGTCCCCTCCGAACACCGGGTGGAGCACGGTGGGGGTGAACCAGCCCAGGAGGTCGGTGCTCAGCGGGATGGCCTCGCCCCAGCCCTTGAGGGCGAAGTCCTGGGTGATGAACTGGCGCAGGATGGGGATCAGCACGGGCGACCAGAGGAGAAAGGCCACGGCTCCGGCCAGGGCCAGGGCGGCCAGGCCCAGCCCGGGAGGGGGAGCCGCCCGGGAGCTCCGGGGCCTTCCCGCCAGGATCTCCCGTCCGTGCACCAGGAGGACGATCAGGGTGAAGATGGCCAGGAAGACGGCCACGATCATCTCGGCCAGACCCGCCAGGGCGAAGAAGAGCCCGGCCAGGGCCCCGGACCGCAGGCGATGGGCGGGTGGGCGGTGGGGGGCCAGCGCCTGGAGGAGGGCCAGCGCGTAGAAGGGGATCCACTGGGTGGTGACCATGTCGTAGTGGCCCAGGGTCATGTAGACGGCCCGGTTGGAGGCAAAGGCATAGAGGATCCCCGCGAGGAGGGCGGCCAGGGTCGGGGCCTCGTCCCACCTCTGACCTCTGACATGCCCTCCCCGCTCCGCCGCCCTCGGGTTGTTATGGGCCAGGAGCCAGCACACCAGCAGGTAGGTGCCGTACCCGCTCAGGACCGTGCTGAGCCAGAGGACCGTGTTGGAGGCCACCACCAGGTTCAGGGCCAGGTACACGGGCTGGGCCACCAGGGCGTTGAAGAGGTTGTAGGTGTAGAGGATCAGGTCGATGCCCAGGGGATAGTAGATCAGCTCGGTCCGGAGGGGATCCACCAGCCGATCCACCGCGGCATACTTGAAGTACCAGATGTTCCAGACGAAGGTGAACTCGTCGAAGGCCCATTGGGGCACGCCGGGCACCCATCCGTTCAGGCGGGCCGGCAGAGGCCAGGAGAGGGCCAGGGCCAACACCGTGAGGAGCCCCAGGGCCGTTCGATGCCCCAGGATGCTGGCCCAGGCGGCCCGTGAGGCGCGGTGGGCGGAGGGGGTTGCAGGGCTCACACCGGCTTTTCCGCGAGGCATAGGATGCTGGTTCCAAAGGGCAGGGAGACACGCTCGATCAGGGCCGCCTCCAGCCAGCCGATCCCGTGGAGGAGGGTGTTGGCCGGCTCGGGGGTGGGCTCCATCTCCACCTGGTAGACGGTCTCGTCCTCGGTCAGGTGGGGGCTGGCCAGCTCGGGCGGTTCGGGGCGCAGCAGGCGCACGGCCGCGATCAGGGGGAAGACGAAGAAGTTGTTGTAGCTGGCTCGGCGTACCCGGAAGCCGCTCAGCTCCAGCTTCTGGCACAGCTCGGGGATGGTGTAGCGCCGTTTGTGGTCGTTGATCACGTCGTTGTAGCTCCAGAGCCACATGAAGGCCGGCACGGTGATGAGGGCCTTGCCCCCGGGCCGGAGCACCCGGAAGGCCTCTTGGAAGACCTGGAGCTCCGGCTCGATGTGTTCCACCGTGTCCAGCAGGGCGACCAGGTCGAAGCAGCCCTCTGGGAAGGGAAGCTGTTCACCGCTGGCCTGGAGCACGGTCAGGCCCCGTTGCCGGGCCACGGCCAGGGGACGGGGATGGGGATCCACGCCGATGACCTGGCCGTAGTGGGCCAGGTGGTGGGCCATGTTCCCCGCGCCGCAGCCCACATCCAATATCCGGCGATCCGGACGATGGGGCTCGAGCTCGGCGTCCAGGTATTTGAGGATGGCTCGGGTCCGGCTGGCAAACCACCAGTGTCGGTCCTCCGGCAGCACGGTCAGTACGGGAGTGGCCATGTCGGTTCGATGGTTCTTCGATGACGCTCTGGATCGATGGTTCGGTGAAACGGCCTGGGCGAGCAGGTGCCCGGCCCTCTCGGGCCCTGGAGAGCCCCTCCAGGCTCTCCGCCCCATCTTCTTCCCCGGCCGGGCACCCCAGGGGCTATTCCTGTTGGGCCTGCCGCGCGTACAGCTCGCTGGTGATGCGGACCATGGCCGCGTAGCTGTCGGCCTTCAGGGACGCGCCGCCGATGAGCGCGCCGTCGATGTCGGGCTGTTCCATGAAGGCCTGGATGTTGTCCGGGTTGGTGCTGCCGCCGTAGAGGATGCGGACGGCCTCGGCCAGCTCATGGCCGTAGAGCTCGCGAAGGGTGCCCCGGACCACGTTGCTGCAGACCTCCTCGGCCTGTTCCGGGGTGGCCGCGCGGCCGGTCCCGATGGCCCAGATGGGCTCGTATGCGAACACCAGTTGACCGACCTGCTCCGGGCCGAGGCCCTCCAGGGCCGCCCGAACCTGCCGGCCCACGAAGGCGTAGGTCTCTCCGGCCTGGTTCTGCTCCAGGCTCTCCCCCACACAGACGATGGGGGTCAGGCCATGGGCCAGGGCAGCCTGCACCTTGCGGTTCACCGTCTCGTCCGTCTCGCAGAAGTGCTGGCGGCGTTCGCTGTGGCCCAGGATCACGTACTGGACCAATCCCTCCAGCATGGTGGGGCTGATCTCCCCGGTGTACGGGCCGCGGTCGGCCCAGTGCATGTTCTGGGCTCCCAGGAGGATGGACACATCCGCCACCACCGAGCGGACCGCGGAAAGGCACACGAAGGAGGGGCAGATCACCCGCTCCACGTTGTCGTACTCGGAGGCCAGCTCGCAGATGCCCCGGGCCAGGGCAATGGCCTCGGGGATGGTCTGGTTCATCTTCCAGTTGCCGGCCATCATGGGGACACGCATACAGCATCTCCTTTCTCGTCCCTGGGAGGGCGCGGACAGGGCCTGGGGAAGGAAGGGCCGCGGGACTATCCAGGGGGCTCGGAGGGGCGGTTCGCAGCTCCTGGGCCCTCCTGGGCATCGTCCTCTTCCTCCGCTGCCGTAGGGGGGTGGAGGAACCGCTCCCGTTCCACCGCGTACTCCTCGGCCGTGAGCCAGCGGCCGCCGTGGACCTTGTGGCGGAGCAGACGGCGCTGGCCGTCGAACCACAGCTCCACCTCCACCCGGGTGAAGCAGCGGCGGGCTCCGCTGCCCTCGATGACCTTGCGCGCATAGTAGGCGGCATCGGGCTCGTCGCTCAGGCTGAGCGCGTTGAGCAGGTCCACCTCGGCCTTGAGGGGCTCCTGGCAGCGATGGCTCAACACATAGACCGACAGGGTGCGCCGGGTGCTCTCGCCCGCGGCCTGGCCCAACCAGCCGAGGAGCCGTTTCAGGAAGGCCATGTCCCTGTCTCCGCCGGATCAGGTCTCCGCATCCTGGAGGGCCGCGATGCCGGGCAGCTCCTTGCCCTCCAGGAACTTCAGGCTGGCCCCGCCGCCGGTGCTGATATGGGTCATCCGGTGGGCCAGGCCGGTCTGGTGGACAGCGGCCGCGCTGTCCCCGCCGCCGATGATGGTGGTGGCGTCCGACAGGTCGGCCAGGATCTCGGCCATGGCCACCGTGCCCTTGGCAAACGCGGGGAACTCGAACACCCCCATGGGGCCGTTCCAGAAGACTGTGTGGGCACCGGCGAGGTGGTTCGCGTAGTGGGCGATGGTAGCCGGACCGATGTCCAGGGCCATCCAGCCTTCGGGCACCTGGCTCACCGCGACCACCTTTCCGTTCGCGTCGGGCGCGAAGGCGTCGGCCACCACCAGGTCCACGGGCAGGCGCAGCACGTCTGGGGCCTGTTCCATGAGCCGGGCGGCCACGGGGATGGCCTCCTCCTCCACCAGGCTGGCCCCCATGGCATAGCCCTCCGCGGCCAGGAAGGTGTTGGCCATGCCGCCGCCGATGAGGATGGTGTCCACTTTCTCCAGGAGTCGGTGGATGACCCGGATCTTGTCCCGGATCTTGGCGCCGCCCAGGATGGCCACGAAGGGGGGCTCTGGGTTCTCCAGCACCCGTCCCAGGTATTCCAGCTCCCGTTCCACCAGGAGCCCGGCCACCCCGGGCAGATGGCGGGCCACCCCCACGGTGCTGGCATGGGCCCGATGCGCGCTGCCGAACGCGTCCATGACGAAGACATCGCCCAGCCGGGCCAGCTCCTGGGCCAGGGTGGGGTCGTTCTGGGTCTCCCGGGGGTCGAAGCGGGTGTTCTCCAGCAGCAACACCTCCCCCGGCCCCAGGGCCTGGGCCGCGGCCTGGGCCTGGGGGCCCACCAGCTCCTCCACGAAGTGGACCGGACGCCCCAGGAGCTCGCCCAGGCGGTGGGCCACTGGGCGCAGGCTGTAGCGGGGATCGACCCCCTTGGGCCGTCCCAGGTGGCTCATGAGCACCACCGCAGCCCCGTGCTCCACCAGGTACTGGAGGGTGGGCAGGGCCGCCCGGATCCGGGTATCGTCCACGATGTGGCCCCGGGCGTCCATGGGCACGTTGAAGTCCACCCGGACCAGGGCCCGTTTGCCCGGCCAGTCGATGTCGCGAATCGTCCTCTTGCGCATGGATACGGACTCCTCTCGAGAGGAGAAAGGGTAGGGAGTAAGGAGTAAAAAGGAGGAATGAGTAAAGAGTAAGGGGTAAAGGGTAAGGGAATCTTTCCGCCCATGGTCTACTTACTCGTTTTACTCATCACTCATTACTTTACTCATTCCCCATTACCCATTCACTCTATTACTCATTTTTCTGTGCTTACAGCCCCTGCTGGGCGATGTAGGCGGCCAGATCCGTGACCCGGACGCTGTAGGCCCATTCGTTGTCGTACCAGGTGACCACCTTCACCAGGTCGCCGTAGAAGCGGGTGAACGCCGCGTCCACGATGCTGCTGCGGCTGTCTCCCTTGAAGTCGGAGCTGACCAGGGGTTCGTGGCTCACCCCCAGGATCCCCTTCATGGGGCCGTTGGCCGCAGCCTCGAAGGCCGCGAGGAGCTCCTGGTCGGTGCCCGGTCGGCTCACCTTGGCCACGAAGTCCACCACGCTCACCGTGCTCACCGGCACCCGCATGGCCATGCCGTCGAAACGCCCCTGGAGTTCCGGCAGCACCAGGCCCACGGCTCGGGCGGCCCCGGTGGTGGTGGGGATGATGTTCATGGCTGCGGCCCGGGCCCGACGCAGGTCCTTGTGGACCAGGTCCAGGATGCGTTGGTCGTTGGTGTAGGCGTGGACGGTGGTCATCACCCCTCGTTCGATGCCGAAGGTGTCGTGCACCACCTTGGCGGCCGGGGCCAGACAGTTGGTGGTGCAGCTCGCGTTGGAGAGGATGTGGTGGTGGGCCGGGTCGTAGCGCTCGTGGTTGACCCCCATGCAGATGGTGATGTCCTCACCTTTGGCCGGCGCGCTGATGATGACCTTCTTCGCGCCCGCGGCCAGGTGGAGGCCCGCCTTCTCCCGGTCCCGGAAGATCCCTGTGCTCTCCACCACGATCTCCACGCCCAGGTCGCCCCAGGGGAGCTTGCCGGGATCCCGCTCGCTGAGCACCCGGATGCGGTCCCCGTTGATGACCAGGTCTCCGTCCACCACCTCCACCGTCCCCTGGAAACGGCCGTAGTTGGTGTCGTACTGGAAGAGGTGGGCGTTGGTGTGCACGTCGGCCAGGTCGTTCACCGCGACCAGATCGAACTCCCCGGGATGGTGCTCGAAGAGGGCCTTGGTGACCTGGCGTCCGATGCGGCCAAAGCCGTTGATGGCAATCCGAGTGGCCATGGTCTTCTCTCCTCTACGGTTGGGTTTGGTACGGTTGGGTTTGGGGTGAACAGGAGATGTGGGACTTGGTTCTCCGGTTGGATGCGTCGTCTGGGTGTATCGTTGGGCATGACAGTCCGGACACCGGCCGGATCGGGCCGTTCCCTTGTGCATTTTACCACAGGGCGGGCAAACTCCTCATCCGGTGGGCTCGGCCGTGTGGCGCGCCTCCGCGTAGAGGGCCATGATCGCGGCGGCCACCTTGTGGGGGTCGTGGCGCAGGGGATGGGCCGGATCCACCAGGTCCGCGGTGAAGAGGTGGTAGGGCAGCGAGCGTTGCTCCTGGGGGGGACGGACCCACTGGATTCCCGGGGGCAGGGCCACGTGCTCGGGGCAGTGGTCGTTGGCCAGCACCGCGGTGAACGCGTCCCCCACGTGGCGTCGGAGCTGCCGCATGTGCTCGGAGACGTCGAAGCCGTCGGTCTCGCCGGGCTGGGTGGTCAGGTTGCAGACGTACAGCCGGAACCCGGGGGCGGCCCGGATGGCCGCCTGGATCCGGGGCACCAGCAGGTTGGGCATGAGGCTGGTGAAGAAGCTGCCCGGCGCGGCCAGGATCAGGTCGGCCTCCAGGATGGCCCGGATGGTGTCTGGATAGGCCCAGGCGTCCTCCGGCTCCAGGTGGACCCGCACGATCTGCCCGCCGGCCTGGGGGATACGGCTCTCGCCCCGGACGAAGAGCCAGCGCTCCTCCGGGCCGTCCTGGCAGCGTACCTCCGCGCAGAGGACCACAGGATCCAGGGTGCTGGGCAGGATGCGGCCTCGGACGGCCAGGACCCGGCTGCTCGCGGCCAGGCCCTCCTCGAAGCTCCCCGTGATCGCGGCCATGGCGGTGATGAAGATGTTGCCGAAGTTGTGTCCGCCCAGGCCGTCCGCCTCGGCAAAGCGGTACTGGAGGAGCTGGGCCATGAGCCCCTCCGCCTCGCTCAGGGCGATGAGGTTGTTGCGGAAGTCCCCCGGGGGCAGGACATGCATGTCCCGCCGCAGTCGGCCGCTGCTCCCGCCGTCGTCGGCCACGGTGACCACCGCGGTCAGGTGATCCGTGTACTCCCGAAGCCCCCGCAACAGGCTGGGCATCCCGGTCCCCCCGCCGATGACCACGATCTTGGGGCCGCTGCGGCGTCTCTGTTGGGCCTGGCGCACGGCCAGGGCCTGCACCAGCTCCCGGCGGGGGGGCATGCGGTCCTGGCGCAACAGCGCCGCCCCCATGGACCGGCTCAGCTCCAACACGGCCCAGGCCACCCCCACCAGCCCGCCCACGGCCAGGAGCAGCCCCAGGAACAGGAGCCCCCAGCGCTCCAACAGCCCGGGCCAGGGCCGATCCGGGCGGAGAAGGGCCTGGACACCCAGGTCGATCCCCAGGGCCGCGAGGAGCACCCCCGCGAGGATGGCCAGGATCCAGCGCTTGATGTAGAGGCCGGGCCGCAGCAGGAGGGGCCAGCTCCGTCCGGCTGTGGAGGTCCTGGGCCTGGAGGCCTGGAGAGATTTCCACCGGCTCATGGCAGGATCATCGGGGCCATCCGGTCAGCACCACCCCGCAGGCGATGGCCCCTGCCGCCGCGAGGCGCAGATTTCGGGCCGGTTCCCGGAAGAGCCAGCTTCCCAGGAGCACCCCCCACACGATGCTGAGCTGTCGAAAGGCCACCACGTAGCTCACCTGGGGCACCAACTGGTAGGCCCACAGGACGAGCCCGTAGGCCCCGGCGATGAAGAGGCCGGCCACAGCCCCCCACCGCCACCGCCCCGCGTCGCCGGGGGACACCGGCACCCGGGCCACGAGTCGAAGGCCCAGGTAGAGCCAGGGCGCGGTGAAGAGGGCCTGCAACAGGATGTAGCGGAGCGCGGAGCCCGGCCCCGGGAACATCGTCTCCTGGGCGATCTTGTCCAGACCGCTGTAGCCCAGGGTGCCCAATGCGGTGACCGAGACCCACAGGCCGGTGCGGTTCAGGTAGCGTTCCCGCCGGATCTCCCGGAGGGAACGGAGGGGAGCCATCAGGCACCCCAGGGTCACCAGGCCCATGCCCAGCCATCCCAGGGGAGAGGGGGCCCGGCCCCGGGCCACGTCGAAGAGGCCCAACAGGAGAACGGGCAGGGCCCGGGCCACCGGATACACCACCGTGAACTCCCCGGAGCGGTAGCCTGCGATCAGTCCGGTGGAGTAGGTGGCCAGGGCCAGGCCGCTCAGCGCGGCCAGGCCCAGCACCGTCCCCGGGATCTCTCGCTGGAGCCCAGCTCCCAGGACCGCGGGGAGGCCCACCAGGCCGGTGACCACGTAGGCCCGCCAGAGCAGGGCCGGATCGCCGCGCCGGGCATGGGCCAACAGGTTCCATCCCGCGTGGAGGAATGTGGAGGCCAGGACCAGGGCAGCCGGGAGCGGGCTCATGGCCGGGATCGCCTTTCCAGGTTGGAGAAATGGGCCGGTGCCGCCGGGGATGCCAGACTGTCCAGGGCCGGGATCCAGCCGGCCCACACGGAGGAGGAGCCAGACGATCGCACATGGCCGATGGACGGTCCTGCCCAGGGGGCGGTTCCGCATCCGATACCGTGGAGAGGGCAGCGCGGCGGAAAAGGCTGTTCGTGTCCTCCGGGCCCCTCGGATCCCTGCCCGGCGTTCCCTTGCCCTCGGCCCGTGTTCGGTTGTACAGTATAGCCGCGTTCAGGAGCAGACCCAAATGGATGGCCGACCGACCGAACCCATCTGTGTGGCCGTCGCCGGCCTGCCTGGCAGCGGCAAGTCCACGGTGGCCCGGCTGCTGGCCCAGGAGCTGGGCGCACTCTGGTTGCGCTCGGACGCCCTGCGCAAGGAGCTGTTTCCCCAGCCCTCCTACACCTCAGAGGAGAGCCGGGCCACGTACCGGGAACTGTTGCGTCGGGCCGATGCGGCCCTGGCCCGGGGACAGTCCGTGGTGTTGGACGCGACCTTTCGCCGGCGGGCCCTGCGCCAGGCGGCCCGGGAGCAGGCCCAACGTCGAGGAGCCCGGTGGCTCCTGGTATGGGTCACCGCCCCGGAGGAGGTGGTGCAGGCTCGGCTGGCCCGCCGCCGGAGCGATCTCTCCGACGCGGACTACGCCGTCTACCTCCAGCTCCGGTCGGAGGTGGAGCCCCCGGGCGACCAGGAGCCCCATGTGGTGGTCGACAACCGAGGCACCCGTCGGGCGCTGGAGGCCCAGGTCCGTGGGTGGGTCCAGCAGCTTCGGGCGGATCCGTGAAGGCAGAGGCCGTCGCCGATCCTCCGGCCCATTTTCGTTGACGGAAGCGCGGTGCTGGGTTATAATCGGGGCGAACTTCGCCCGTTCGGCATCTGCCCGATTTCCGTTCCAGCCCATCGCCATACCGCGCCCTAGCTACATCCCTGCCAGAGGAGTGCCATGAGCACAGCAGCTCCGGCCCAGGCCAGGAAGCGCCGCCTCTCCCAGATGGAGCTCGAGGAGCAGCTCACCGGGTTCCTCTACATCCTGCCGGCCACCCTGTTGGTGGCCGTCTTCGGCCTCTTCCCCATCGGGTACGCCTTCTACATGAGCCTGCGCCGTTGGCGGGTGGTCGATCGGGGGTTTGTGGGGCTGTCCAACTACCAGAAGGCCCTGGGCGACTTCCTGGGCGCGGGCATCTTCGTCCTGGGCTTTGTCCTCCTGGTGGTCGCGCTGGTCACCTGGGATCGGGCCCGGGGTCGACGGGAGGTGGATCCCATCCGCCGGATCGGGCTGCCGTTGGTCCTGGCCGCTCTGGGGTTCCTGGCCATCAGCCAGGGCTGGGAACGGATGTACGGGGAGGCGGATCGGCGGTTCCTGAACTCTCTCCCGGTCACCTTCTACTACGCGATGGGCTCCATTCCCATCCAACTGGCCATCGCGTTGATGTTGGCCTACATCCTCTTCCAGAAGATCCGGGGGCAGGAGTTCTTCCGCATGATCTTCTTCCTGCCCTACGTGACCCCGGTGATCGCCACCGCGCTGGTCTTCCGCTTCATCTTCAACCCCCGGCCCACCTCCCTGGCCAACCAGATCCTGGGGGTCCTGGGCCTGGAGCCCAAGGAATGGCTCTTCGAGCCGAGACCCTTCTTGGAGGTGATGTTCGGCCTCCAGCTGGAGGGGTTCTGGTCGGGGCCCAGCATGGCCCTGGTCTCCATCATCATGTTCGGCATCTGGACCTTCGTGGGCTACAACACGGTGATCTTCCTGGCCGGCCTGGGCAACATCCCCCGGGACGTGTACGAGGCCGCGGAGATCGATGGTGCCAACCCATGGCAGGTCTTCCGGCACGTCATCGTGCCCCTGCTCTCGCCGGTGACCTACTACCTGGCCCTGGTGGGGTTCATCGGCACCTTCAAGGCCTTCAACCACATCTATGTGATGCAGGAGCCCTCGGCCCAGAACACGGTGATCACCACCAGCGTGTCCATCTTCAACACCTTCTACAAGGCCAGCCAGTTCGGCTACGCCTCGGCCCAGGCCATCCTGTTGTTGATCATCATCCTGTTCCTGACCTACGTGCAGACCCGGATCTTCGGAGAGAGGGTGTTCTATGGCTGAGACCGCCCGACAACTGGAGGGGCTGGCCGGCGTCCCCCGTACCGGTGTACGGGTCCGTCGTCCTGTGGGCGCCACCCTGGGCCACCTGCTCATGTACGCCATCCTCCTGGTGGGAACCGTCATCGCGGTGTTGCCCTTCTACTGGATGATCGCGGCCTCTCTGATGACCTACGGCGAGACCGCCCTGCGCCAGTGGTGGCCCGAGGTGCCCCAGTGGGCCAACTACGTGGAGGCCTGGACCGAGGCCAAGTTCTCCAAGTACTTCATGAACAGCGTCGTCATCACCGCGGTGACCGTCTCGGGGCAGCTCCTCACCTCCATCCTGGCCGCCTATGCCTTTGCCCGGATCCGCTTCTGGGGCCGCGAGGTGATCTTCGCTGTGCTCCTCAGCACCATCATGATCCCCAGCATGGTGACCATGATCCCCAACTTCCTCATGATCCGGGGCAGCATCATCCCCCTGCCCGGCGGCTCCTGGCTGAACACCCTCCAGGGGATCACCGTGCCCTACATGGCCAGTGTCTTCAGCATCTTCCTGCTCCGGCAGTTCTTCGCCCAGATCCCCTGGGAGCTGTGGGACGCCGCCCGCATGGACGGCGCCAGCCACACCCGCTTCCTCTTCCAGATCGTGTTGCCCATCAGCAAGGCGCCCATCTTCACCGTGTTGATCTTCGCCTTCATCGGCGCCTGGAACGACTTCCTGTGGCCCCTGCTGGTCACCACCAAGGACACTTGGCGTCCCCTGATGGTGGGTCTCTGGACCTTCGCCACCGAGGCGGGGCCGGAGACCAACCTGATGATGGCCGGGGCCACCATCACCGTGATCCCGATCCTGGTGGTCTATTTCCTGACCCAGAAACAGTACACGGAGGGCATCGCGACCTCGGGGCTGAAGGGCTGAACGGACCTTCGGCCACAGGGCCCCATCCTCCACGCCCGCAGCCCTCATCGTCCGTATCCCAGTGCGTTGTGCAGCTCGTTCCACTTTCAGCAGTTCACGAATTCGCAGCGGAATCGGCATCCTCAGATGCCGATTCCAGAGGGGCGATGCCGCATCGGAGGATGCTCACTCCTCCGTTTGGCTAAAATCGTGAATGACTGACTTTCCCAACCCAAAGGAGAGAGCCTATGAACGTGCGACGTTTCTCGGTCCTGGCCATTCTGGTGGTGATCGCGCTGGTGTTGGCCGCGTGTCCCGCGGGCCAGTCGCCCGCCCCGGCCCAGGAGGCGGCTGCCCCGGCTCAGGAGGCCGCAGCCCCGGCCCAGGAGACCGGGGAGGAGATGGCCGAAGAGGCCCCGGCCCAGGAGGCCGCGGGGCCCTACGCGGAGGTGGACCCCACAGGCGTGGAGATCACCTTCTGGTACCAGCACAGCCGCCAGCGCGAGGAGGCCCTGCAGGAGATCATCGCGGAGTTCAACGAGACCAATGAGTGGGGCATCACCCTGGTGGGCGAGTACCAGGGCGGCTACGGCGACATCTTCAACAAGATGCTCAACGTCATCGGCACCCCCGACGCGCCCAACCTGGTGGTGGCCTACCAGAACCAGGCCGCGACCTACCAGCTCGCGGACGCGCTGGTGGACCTGACCCCCCTGGTCAACAGCCCCCGCTGGGGCCTGAGCGAAGAGGAGCTGGCCGACTTCTTCCCGGCCTTCCTGAAGGCCGACGTCTTCCCCACCTTCGGGGGCGCTCGCCTGGGCTGGCCTCCCAACCGCTCCATGGAGGTCATGTACTACAACGAGGAATGGCTGGCCGAGCTGGGCTTCGATGGGCCTCCCCAGACCCCGGACCAGTTCCAGGACGCCGCCTGCAAGGCCGCCCGCCAGCCCTTCAGCAAGGCCGTGGGGGAGGGCAGCCGGGGCTATGAGCTGAGCATCGACGCCTCTCGCTTCGCGAGCTGGACCTTCGCCTTCGGCGGCGATGTCTTCGACTACGAGGCCAACCAGTACGCCTACAACAGCCCCGAGGCCGTCCAGGCCATGGAGTTCATCCAGGGCCTGTTCAACGAGGGCTGCGCCAGCGTGGTCACCGAGCGCTACGGCGACCAGACCAACTTCGGCAACGGCACCACCCTCTTCACCGTGGGCTCCAGCTCCGGCCTGCCCTTCTACCGCAGCGCGGTGGAGGAGGGCGCCAACTTCGCCTGGAACGTGGATGCCCTGCCCCGGCTGACGCCGGAGCCGGTGATGAACCTCTACGGGGCCAGCGTCAGCGTGGTCAAGGCCTCGCCCGAGGAGGAGGTGGCCTCCTGGCTCTTCCTGAAGTACTACACCAGCCCCGAGGTCCAGGCCAAGTGGGCCAAGGTCAGCAACTACTTCCCCGTGCGCCAGAGCGTGGCCGAGCAGCTCGGCGACTACTTCGCGGAGAATCCCCAGTACGCCAAGGCCTTCGACCTGCTGCCCTATGCCAAGACCGAGCCCCCGGTGCCCGGCTATGACTTCGTCCGGGATCTGGTGCGGGAGGCCATGGCCGCCATCGCAGACGGCGCGGACGTCCAGAGCACCCTGGATCAGCTGAACGAGGAGGCCAACCAGATCCTGGCCGAGCAGTTGGCCGAGTGAGCCGGTCCCTTCCCTGTCCTCCGCATCCGGAGGGCCTGCCCGAAGCCCTGGGGCCGGACAGCCCCAGGGCTTCGTTTTGGGCCCTGGGTGCCCCGCGGCGGGCCCATCCCCTGGATCAGCGCCTGTCGAACCGCAGTCCCTTGAACCGTTCGAAGTAGCGCACGCTCCCGTCGGGCTGGAGTTCCCCGGACCGCTTTCGCATCCACTCCGCGAGCCTCTCCGGCTCCTCGAACTGGCTCTCGTGGCACAGGATGGCCTGGAGCTTCTGCTCGAAGACCTCGGTGATGTCCACCTCCACCGTGGGCTGGGCATGGCCGCTCACGTAGAGCTGTTGGATCTTGTGGGGCCGGTAGCCCTCGTCGGCCATGTCCGGGTAGAACATGGGGTTGTCGGCCGCGGGGAAGATGGCCTCCAGGGCCACCAGGCCGGCATTCCGGTGGTCTGGATGGTTGATGTAGTTCTCCCCGAAATAGCGTTCTGGATTGGAGCAGATGATCAGCTCGGGCCGGATGCGCCGGATCTCCCGGGTGACCCGCTTCCGGATCTCCGGGGTGGGGCGGAGGAAGCCGTCCTCCTCCCCCATGAAGAGCACCTCCTTCACCCCACACAGCTCCGCGGCTCGACGCTGTTCCTCCTTGCGCATGAGGATGAGCTGGTTGCGGGTGATCAGGGGGTTGTGGTTGCCCTTGTCCCCGTTGGTGAGGATCATGTAGGTCACCTGGATCCCCTGGCGGGCCATGAGGATGGCCGTGCCCGCGCAGGAGAAGTCGGGATCGTCGGGGTGGGCCATGATGACCAGGACCCGACGCACATCGGCCCAGTCCGGGGCGCTGTAGGCGCGATCTTCGCTCATGGTGGGCTTCCTCTCCAGATTGGGTGGCGGGGAACGGAACTCGGCAGCCAGGTACACGAAAGGACCCCTGCCGGGGCAGGGGTCCATCCAGACTCCATACGAAGTACAGACGAGGAGGACGAGGTGGGCAAGACACCCCTCCGGCCGTCCTCGGCAGTTCGGGTTAAGGCCCGGGGGAACGGATCAGCCGCCCTGGGCCTCCTGGATCATCTCCAGGGCGTTGTATCCAGGGCCTTCCTCGAAGAACATCCGGTTGAGCTCTGTCGCGTAGGCGTACTCCTCCGGCAGGTCCTCCTCGGGGAGGATGGCGTCCACCGGGCATTCGGGCACACAGGCACCGCAGTCGATGCAGGTCTCGGGATCGATATAGTACCAGGGCCATTCGTCCTCGGGCCAGCCCGGCACAATGCATTCGACCGGGCACACCTCGGCACAGGCGCCGTCGCGGATGCACGGATCGAAGATTACGTGGGTCATTTCGCAGATGCCTCCTGGGAAGATGGAATCATCGACGATCGCGTACGCAGGAAATTGGGAGCCCAGACGGCACGAGCCACAGACTGCGCCGTCATGGTACACGCTTCCTGATCTCAGGTTCGGGACAGATCCAGCCCATCGCCTGGTGTTCCCCATTGTACAGCCGCCCATAGGGCATGTCAACCATCTGATGTCCCATTCGCAAAGATCGGATGATACGCGCGGGATGGCCGGGATGTGCTGCCGGGGCGGCAACGTCTGGGGGCTTGGGGAGGAAGCAGAGGGGCCGAGCGCGCTTCAGCTTTCGGCCACATCCTGGAGCCCTTCTCGGTCCAGGATCTGGATGCGTTTCCGACGGATCTCGATGAGCCCTTGGGATTTCAGCTCGTTCAACACCTGGGTCGCGGTCTCCCGATAGGTCCCCACCATCTCCGCCAGGTCCTGGTGGGTGAGGCCGCGGACCTCGTCCCCACCCTGTTCGTCCGAGAGCCGGAGCAGCAGGCTGGCCAGCCGGGCCGGGATTCCCTTGAAGGCCATGCTCTCCAGCCGCTCCTCGGCCTCTCGGAGCCGACGTCCGGTGATCTCCAGGATGCGGAGGGCCACCTTCGGCTTGCTCAGGATGAGGCGTTCCAGGTCGGCCCGGCTCATGACGCAGATCAGACAGTCCTCCACCGCCTCGGCGAAGGTGTTGTGCATCCGGGTCCCCAGCAGGGCCATCTCGCCGAACAGGGTGTGGGGCCCCAGGGTGGTGATGATCAGCTTCTTCCCCTCCGGGCTGATCCGGTAGAGCTGGACCCGGCCCTCCTTCAGGATGAAGAGCACCTCCCCGGGTTCCTCGGGCCGATAGAAGACCCGCCCTTTCCGCACCGTGCTCATGGTGGTGATGCGGTTCAGCTCCTCCATCTCCCGGGGCGTCAGGTCCTGGAAGACGGCCATCTCGGAGAGATAGCGCATCTTCTCGGCGGGATGGACCACCATGGGGCTCATCTGTGCCATGCCGTGTCTTCCTCGTCCCTCCGGTGTGGGCGGGGGCTCGAGCTCCCCTCCGAGGTCAGGGCCTGGACGGCCTGCCCGAGCCGCGTCGCGATCTCCTCGGGTGAGGGGTTCCCCAGAGACCAGACCCGCCCGTTCAGCAGATAGGTCGGCGTGGCGAAGACCTCCTCCGGGATCGTCTCCTGGGTGGTGGCCAGATCCACGATGTGCAGCTCCACCTGGGGAAAGTGGGCCCGGATGCTCTCCGCCACCTGGTATGTGTGCTCGCATGCCTGGCAGTGCTCGGCCACGTAGATCCGAACCACTATCCTTTTTGAGACGTCCTGTTCGGCCATCTTGTTCCCCTATCGGGCCTGTTTCAAGCCCCTCACGGTCAAGCCTTCGCTGGATTCAGTCCAGCCTATTCCACTTCCGCACCCTTCTCCGTAACCCCTCTTACCGCCCGTCGGATCGTCCTTTGCGCCCCTGGGCATTCCTGCTACAATGCCCCCATGAGCCGTCTGTCCTCCTCGGGGTCCCTGGCCCAGTGGGCCGGGGGCTCTCTCCTGTTCCTGCTCCTGATATTGGCCTTGGGGGGGCTGGTGCAGTGGATTGCCTTCCGAGGGCTGCCCCTACGGGTGACCCCGACCCCCACCCGGACGCCGGGGCCCACGCCGACCCCCACGGCCGATTTTCGAGCGACCCGGGTGGCCGCGGAGTGGATGACCCAGGAGGCCCGTCGAGCCGCGGAACTGGGCCTTCCAACCCCCCCCACCCGGGGTCCTGTCTTTGTGCCCGTGGTGGTGGGGGGCGAACCCTCGCCCACGTCGGCCCTCACGGTCCAGATCCCGTTGCCTGTGGTCCAGCTTCCAGGGCCGGACACCCCCACGCCCACGTGGACGCCACCCACCCCGGCCATTCCCCCGGATACCCCCCCCCCCCCCCCCGCCCCCGCCCCACCCCCCCCCCCCCCCCCCTCCGCCCCCCCCCCCCCCCCCCCCCCCCCCCCCTCCC
>Ga0256839_1001405_pt1 | contig 29238 bp, 17 predicted proteins | sample 354166metaG_FD_185968 | JGI IMG/M metagenome (GOLD analysis project Ga0256839, IMG submission 185968) | Hydrothermal vent microbial communities from Mid Atlantic Ridge, Atlantic Ocean - 354-166 | ecosystem: Environmental > Aquatic > Marine > Hydrothermal vents | place: Atlantic Ocean: Mid... | reverse complement strand
GCTGATATGATTGCTCCAGCTAGTGCTGAGTCGAGTGAAGATGTAGCAAAGCGAGTAGCAAAAGCGCGTGATATTCAGCAAAACCGCTTTTTTGAATTGGGTGAAATTGATATTCATACAAATTCAGCAGCAGGGGCAAGCCTAATAGAAAAAATAGTTAACCCAGATAAGGATAGTCAAAAATTATTATTACAGGCCTCGGATCGTTTTAATTTATCCGCCCGAGCTTACCATCGGGTGTTAAAAGTTGCCCGTACTTTGGCTGACCTTGGCTCATCAACAAAAGTTGCTCGCCCACATATTGCCGAAGCACTTTCATATCGTTTGAATTTTGGATAATGCTGCCCCTTCGTCATTCTGGGCCTCCCAATGTCATTCAGAATGACATCAAATGGATAATTCTTAGTTGTGTATGGTTCGACATAGTTAGCTTGTCGAACTATCACCACGAGAAAAATTATTATCTTACGCCAACGGGCTGATTGTAAAATCTCTCTCATATAGTATGAATTTTTGGTCAATAGAAACTTTATAATATTATTTTAATTATTATAAAAACTTAGACTAATTTTGAATGAAATTTAACTATTACTATGACAAAATAATCAAATGGCTAGAGTTCAAGTAAATAGAGTAAATGCAAATATAGTTGAGTGGTTTGACAATAAGGGGTATGGCTTTGCGCGTATGCACGGTGGAAGCGAGCGCATATTTGTGCATGCAAAATCTCTTAATAAAGACCGACAGGGCAAGAGTTTAAGCCGTCTTAAAAGGGGTGATGAATTAGAGCTTGAAATTATCAAGGGTCTGAAGGGTCGTCCTGCTGCCCAAAATGTAAAATTATTAAGCAAAGAAGACTTGGCTAAGCAGTTGCCTTTTCATCTGTTTACAGCAGCAATATTATTGCTAATTGTGCAGTTGATCGTTTTGCTTGATCAGGCAACATTTAGTTTGCTGGCAACTTATTCAATCATGGGCTTAATTTCGCTTTATCTTTATCGTTATGATAAAAGAGCCGCGCAATATGGCTGGCCTCGTATTCGCGAGTGGCAGCTTTTAGCTGTTGATTTTTTTGGCGGCATTATTGGTGGCCTTGTTGGCCAAGCTCGCTACCGCCATAAAACCTCAAAAATCACCTATCAAGCCCGCACATTTATCATAGTAGCTATTCATTCAATGTTTTTGGGACTTTGGGGTGCAGGAATTATATTTAGCTGAATTATATTTAGCTGAATAATTTTATCCTTCTAAACTTGCACATTGTTAGTGTTTATGCGATTTGAAACCTAAATTTTATCTATTAGGACAAAAACATGAGCAAAGCTGACGATAGGCTAATCGTAGCCTTAGATTTTTCATCACGCAAAGAGGCACAAGATCTGATTGATAAATTGGGGGATAGTGTTTCATTTTATAAAATTGGCTATCAGCTTTTTTATGGCGGTAATGGCTTAGAGCTTGGCAAGCAACTTATCAAAGAAGGCAAAAAAGTATTTTTTGATCTCAAATTACTCGATATTGAAAACACAGTTGAAAAAGCAGTAAAAGCAATTGCAAAAACAGGTGCATCATTTTTAACCGTGCATGCTTATCCAAAAACAATGGGTGCAGCGGCTCGCGCATCTGCTGGCACAAATTTAAAAATTCTTGGCGTAACAGTTCTAACTTCGCTTGATGACGAAGATATGATGAATGCTGGTTATGATAGAGATGTTGCTTCATTAGTTGGCTTGCGCGCGCATCAGGCTGATTTAGCGAAAATTGGCGGAATTGTCTGCTCGCCACTTGAGGCGGCAATGGTAAAAACCCTAATAAGCGACAATATGGCAATTGTGACCCCTGGTATTCGCCCCGCGGGTGCTAAAATGAACGATCAAAAACGCGCCATGAGTCCAAGTGAAGCGCTAGAATATGGTGCAACTCATCTTGTTGTTGGCAGGCCAATCACTGCAAGTGCCGACCCTAAGAAAGCGGCTTTAGATATTATCAATGAAATGCAAAATGGCGGCACACGTCTGGCTTAGAAGTAAGATTTGAGCTAAGCTAATTTAAAGATGACATAGGCGAGTAAAAATGGCTGATTTAAAAATAATAGTAAGCGGAGCAGGGGGTCGCATGGGCGCGGCCAATATAAAAGCTATTGTGCAAACAGATGGCTTAGAGTTAGTTGGTGCGATTGATAGAAAAGAAAGTCCAAATATTGGCCTAGATGCAGGGCTTTCCTCGGGCATTTCCCCCCTTAATATTAAAATCACTGATGATATTGATAGCGCCTTAAAAAATGCCGATGCAATCATTGATTTTTCTTCTCCTGCGGCTAGTGTAAAATTGGCGCAACAGGCTGCAAAACACGGTACTATCCATATCATTGGCACAACAGGATTTTCACCTCAAGAAGAGGATCAGATTAAAAAAGCCGCCAATGATGGTGCAATAATTGTAAAATCTGGCAATATGTCACTTGGGGTAAATCTTTTGGCCGCATTGGTTAAAAAAGCCGCATCTGTGTTAGGTGATGATTTTGATATTGAAATTGTTGAAATGCATCATAGGCATAAAGTTGATGCCCCATCTGGCACAGCGCTTTTATTAGGTGAAGCGGCGGCAAGTGGGCGAAATATTGACTTGCAAAAAAATTCAGTTAGATCGCGTGATGGTATCACGGGTGAGCGAGAGCAAGGAACAATTGGTTTTGCAACACTTCGTGGTGGCTCAGTAGTTGGTGAGCATAGTGTGGTTTTTGCTGGAAGCTCTGAGCGAATTGAATTAACCCATAAGGCTGAAGATCGTGGATTATTTGCCAATGGTGCAATAAAGGCCGTTATTTGGGCAAAAAATAAAGAAAAAGGTCTATATTCAATGGCCGATGTTTTAGGTATATAAGTTTTAGATTTATAAATTAAGGGATTAAAAAAGGGATTAAAAAATGGAACGCACGCTTATTTTAGTTCGCCATGGACAAAGTGAATGGAATCTTAAAAATCTTTTTACGGGCTGGAAAAATCCTGGACTGACTGAAAAAGGTATTGAGGAAGCTAAAGCGGCAGGTAAAGCACTTAAGGATATGAAAATTTTACCTGATATTTGTTTTACCTCAGCGCTTATTCGTGCGCAAAAAACTCTTGATTTAATGTTAGAGGAAATGGGCATTGTAAATATGACAATCATTCGTAATCAAGCCTTAAACGAACGTGATTATGGTGATTTGGCAGGTTTAAATAAAGATGATGCGCGTGAAAAATGGGGCAAAGAGCAGGTGCATATCTGGCGACGCTCTTATGATACTCCTCCGCCAGGTGGCGAGAGCTTAAAGAATACTGCGGAGCGGGTTTTGCCATATTATGAGGCTGAAATTTTACCAAAAGTAATTGCGGGTCAATCTGTTATGGTTGTGGCGCATGGTAATAGCTTAAGAGCATTGGTAATGGTGCTTGAAAACCTAAGCGAAGAGCAAATTGTTAAAAGAGAAATTGCAACTGGCGATCCACTTATTTATAAGCTTGATGAAAATGGTAAAGTGCTCTCAATGATGAAAGTATCATAATAGCTTTAGCTTTTAATTCCAACTTCCCAGCCTAGCATAGCGCGTTTGCGATTTATGCCCCAGTGATAACCCGTTAATTTGCCGCTTACCCCAACCACTCTATGGCATGGCACAATAAATGAAATTGGGTTGCGCCCAATTGCCGCACCAACAGCACGGGCGGCTTTTGGGCGATCAATTCTTTTAGCTAAAGCACCATAAGTGTCGATTTTTCCTAAAGGAATATCTATTAGGCTTTGCCAAACTCTAACCTCAAAATCTGTACCAATAAGCACTATTTCTATTGGCTGATTTTTATCCCAAAGCGAGGGAGAAAAAATTTTCTCTCCAAGCTTTGCAACTTTATTATCATTGCGAATAAAATCAGCATTTGGCCAGCGATTAGCCATATCCTCATAGGCTGATATTTCTTCACCCTCATCAAAAAATGCTAATCCAGCTAGGCCATATTTAGTAATAATCAACAACGCCATACCAAATGGTGAGGCCATAACGCCCCATGTCATTTGTAAGCCCTGCCCATTTTTCGCCCAAACACCAGGTGGCATTGCATGATGGGTGACAAATAAATCATATAACCTTGAGGTTGAGCTAAAACCTATCTCATTACTAGCGCTAAGGAGAGAGGACTGTTCTGATAAAAGTCGTTTTGCATGGTCAAGCGCTACAGCTTGAGCAAAATCTTTAGGACTTAAATTGCACCAGCGATTAAACAATGTCGATAATTGTCGCTCATTTAGACCAATCGAGTGGGCAAATTCCGACATTTTAATTTCATCAGGGCGCTGGTTGCTTAAATATGCAATAGCTTTACGCACTTTTTGGTAGTCATTTAGCTGGGTTTGACGGGATTTTTTTTCCATATCACAACCTTATTATGAAGCATAAATTTTTGCGAGCTGATTTTAACAGATAATTTGAATAAGTTGGCACAAAAATTGTATAGAGCTTGCTTATCTTTTATTGTGGTTACATAATTTAATGTAATATATTTTGATTTGGCCAAATAAAATAGTTTAGGAATTAGATTTTATGGCAATAAAGCAGCAGCTTAATCTATCGCAATCACAGAATCTAGCGCTTACACCTGCGTTGATGCAGGCAATCAAATTATTACAACTTGGCCATCTTGAATTAACTGCTTTTGTTGAAAATGAGCTTGAGCAAAATCCACTGTTGGAGCTAAAAGATGCGCATAGTGCTGAGCAAGATAGTGAGCAGCATGCTGAGCAAGATAATAAAGTAGATGGCGACTTTAATGCTGATTTTACTGCTAATGATACAATAGGCAGTGCTGAAAAAATTGCCGATAATTTTGATACTGATGTAGATAATGTTTTTCCTGAACAGGTTGGCCAAGATTCTATTTCCCAATCAACCAGCATCAATAATGCCAATAACGCAACTATTCATCTATCTGGTGATGCGCCAAATATTGGTGCCTATGTTGCACAAAAACTAACTTTAAGTGATCATCTTTGGGATCAAGCAGTGCTAATGTTTGACAATAGAATTGAGCGACTGATTGCACGTTTTTTAATTGATTCCCTTGATGAAGCTGGATATTTATCCAGTGATATTTCTAACATTTCTAGCCAGCTTGGTATAAGCGAAGATAAAGTTTCAGCAATTTTATCAAAATTACAAACCTGTGATCCTATTGGGGTTTTTTGTAAAGATTTGCGCGAATGTATGGCAATTCAACTATCAGCCCTTGATCGTCTTGATCCAATGATGGCTGGCCTGCTCGATAATTTAAATCTGGTTTTGGATCATGATTTAACAAAATTAAGCAAAATTATAAATGCCTCAATGCAAGATATTGCTGATATGCTTTTAGAATTGCGTAACCTAAACCCAAAACCAGGTCAGGCTTTTGATGTTAGCCAAACTCAAACAATAATTGCTGATGTATTTGTAAAGCAGGCAAATGATGGGGTTTGGAAGATTGAATTAAATAGTGATATTTTGCCACAGGTTTTAGTTAATCGCACTTATTTTGCCACCGTGAAGCAAAAATTGCGCGCTAAATCTGAAAAAGAATATTTAGTTGATTGTTTGCAAAGCGCAAATTGGCTTATTAAAAGTTTGGATCAGCGGGCTAAAACAATTCTTAAGGTTGCAACAGAAATTGTGCGTCAACAGGATAGTTTTTTAATCCATGGCATAACTCATTTAAAGCCTATGACATTAAAAATGGTGGCTGATGAAATTGAAATGCACGAATCAACAGTTTCGCGTGTAACAGCAAATAAATATATTTCAACTCCTCGTGGTATTTTTGAGATGAAATATTTTTTCACCACTGGTTTATCGTCTTCAAGCGGTGCAAATAGCCACTCATCTGAAGCGGCGCGGCATATAATTAAGCAAATGATTGATGAAGAAAAAGTAGATTCCGTTTTGTCTGATGAGAAAATTTCAAAACTGCTCCGCACACGATATAATATAGATGTAGCACGGCGCACAGTGATGAAATATCGAGAAAGTCTTAATTTTGCTTCTTCTGTGGTGCGCAAAAGGCAAAAAAAACAAAATATTATCTAATTTGTTATTAAAAAACAGATTCGTTTCAAATTTTGATCAAAAATTCTACCTGTCAATCATCATCATGCAACTAATGTTATTTTATACGATTGCACAGCCTTCACTCTAGGCATACACTATAGGAGTGAGTTGATTTGAAATGAATAAACTCCACTCCTTAAACAACAATGAGGTTTAGCCATGAATTTACGTGTATCAGGAAAAAACATGGATATCGGTGATGCTTTGCGTCAAAAAGCGCAAGATTATTTCGATAGCGCAGTAAATAAATATTTTGATCGTGGATATAATGGTCATTTAACGCTTGAGCCTGAAGGGCATGGCTTTAAAGCAGATTGCGTTGTGCATCTTGATTCGGGCGTAGTATTGCAAGCCAGCGCTAGTGCACCAGATGCAACTGCCGCTTATGAAAAAATGGCCGCCCATATTGAAAAGCGCCTGCGTCGTTATAAGCGTAAATTAAAAAACCATCGCCGTAATGCAATTCCAAATGATATGGCACAGGCCTATATTTTGGCTTCACCTGAAAGCCATGAAGAGGTTGATGAAAATTTTTCACCACCAATCATTGCCGAAGATACATCACATTTAGCAACAATGTCGGTTGGTGAAGCGGTTATGGAGCTTGATTTGGCGCAATCTGATGTGATTGTGTTTAGAAATGCTGGACATAATGGTGTGAATGTGGTTTATCGCCGCTCTGATGGGAATATTGGCTGGGTTGACCCCGCCTCTGTTGCCAAATAATAGCTTTGTCGTTTCTTTTTGAAGAGGTTCTTTGATGGAACTTGCTAATATCCTTGCAAAAGGATCAATAATTGCTTGTGCTAAAGTTTCTTCCAAGCGTCAATTGTTGCAAAAACTTGCTCAACATATTGAGCAAGATATTGGTGTTCCTTCGCAATTAATTTTTAACTCTTTGATGGCACGTGAGCAATTAGGCTCAACTGGTCTTGGTAATGGAATTGCCATTCCTCACGCAAAGCTTGAAAATATCACGGGCGTTCGGGCGGTTTTTGCCCGAACAGAACAGCCAATTGATTTTGATGCGGTTGATGATATGCCTGTTGACTTGGCAATCATGCTTATTGCGCCAACAGGAGCGGGAGCAGATCATCTCAAAGCATTAGCAACTTTAGCGCGCTTATTTAGAACAGATAATATTGTAACAAGTTTAAGAGAAACTCGTGATACTGAAAAACTCTATAATATTCTCACCTCGCCAATAAAAAGCATCAACGCCGCATAGATTAAAACCTGTTTTTGCAAAGAGCTACTTGCCGTGCCAGCATCTGCACGGCGAGAGCTAATAAAATTTATGCATTAACTACTAATTGCGCTAATTGGGTTGTGTGAGTTGCATCATCATAAATATCATAAGTTGTAGTGCTACCAACAGTGTTTGATGTCCAATTGGCTACTGGGTCTGTTATTGTAACATTATCACCACCATCAAAGTTAAACTCAAGCGAATTACCAGCGTCTGTCATACCTATAATATCAGATGCACTAAGATTAAGATCAGCGCTTACCCCAGCATTAGTGAAGTCAATAACTTCAACATCACTCAATAGGGCGTTGAGATTAGCTTCATTGTTTATTGTGCCAGAACCAGCGTCAAATGTTACCGTATCAATGCCAGAACCGCCATCAAGTGAGCCAGATAGATCAACCATATCTTCATCAATTAAGAAGCTGTCATTTCCTGCCCCCCCTATTAAGATATCAGCTCCACCATTGCTAGAAAGCGTGTCATTTCCGCTACCTCCATTGAGAGTGTCAGTGCCAGTTCCCCCAAAAATAGTATCAACGCCTGCACCTCCTTGAATATTACTACCGCTATCATTACTCGTTAGAAGGTCATCAAAAGCTGATCCGATGATATTTTCAAAGTTAGAAATAGTGTCACCCGTTGCATCACCGCCAGAAGCTGAATTAGTTGCTAGGTTGATTGTAACCCCAGCCCCAGAGCCAGCATAACTTAGAGTATCAATGTCACCAACGCCGCCATCTAAAGTATCACCACCAGCTCCACCTTCAATAATATCATTGCCAGCCATACCCAAAAGAGTTTCACCCGCCGCAGTGCCATTTAGAACATCGCCAGAAGATGAGCCAATAACATGTTCCACACCTGTGACAATATCGCCCTGTGCATCACCACCAGAAGAGGCTGAACCATCAAGATTTACAGTAACCCCAGTCCCAGAGACTGAATAATCGGCTGTATCTGTGCCAGTGCCGCCAGTGATTATATCTGCACCTGCACCGCCTACAAGAATGTCGTTATCAGCACCACCCTCAAGAACATCTGCCCCAGCGCCACCGATAAGGGTATCATTGCCTGCTCCCCCTTCAAGAGTTTCGTTTGCCCCAGTGCCATTTATAGTGTCAGCAGAGTTTGATCCTATTACATGCTCAATATTATTTATGACATCGCCTTGCGCATCACCGCCACTTGAAACTGTGCCGTCAAGATTTACTATAATCCCAGCCCCAGAGCTTGAATAATCAGCAATATCTATCCCATCACCACCATTAAGAATATCAGCCCCCGCTCCACCGATAAGAGTATCATTATGAGATCCACCATCTAAATCATCATTTCCTACTCCTCCATAAAGAGTGTCATTGCCAGTGCTACCAAATATTATATCATCTCCATTGTCACCATAAATAATATCATTACCTGAACTTCCATCAATAGTGTCTATCCCATCACCACCATAGATTGTGTCATCACCAGTCCAGCCATTAATATTATTGTCCTGTGCATCTCCGTTTAGCACATCGGCAAAATTAGAACCTCTTAGGTTTTCAATATTTGAAAGAACATCACCCTGTGCGTCACCACCGTTTGAAACTGTGCCGTCAAGATAAACTGTAACCCCTGTGCCTGAGGCAATATAATCCGCAAGGTCAATTCCATCGCCACCATCAAGAATGTCAGCTCCCCCTGCACCAACCAAACCATCATTACCAGCTCCGCCAATCAATGTTTCATTAGCCGCTGATCCTCTTAAAACATCTGCTTGGTTTGACCCTATTACTGTTTCAATAGAATTTAGTACATCACCTGCCGCATCGCCACCAGATGAAGTTGAGCCATCAAGATTAACTGTTACGCCAGAAGCTGAGCTAGAATAATCAGCTGTGTCTATACCAGCGCCTCCAGTAATAGTATCAGCTCCTGCACCGCCAACAAATATATCATTACCGTCATTACCAATTAAAATATTTGCACTGCCATCACCTGTAAGAATATCATCACCAGCTCCACCTGTAACATTTTCAAAGTTAGAGATTATATCACCAGCCGCATCGCCACCAGAAGCTGAATTTGAAGCTAGATTGATATTCACCGCACTTGAAGCTGAATAATTAAGCGTATCTATATCAGCTCCACCATCTAATGTGTCAGCGCCTGCCCCACCAACAATGGTGTCATTGCCTGCGCCGCCATCAATAATATCATTGTCAGCCCCACCCTCAATAATATCAACACCTGAACCCCCATCAATAATATCGTCACCAGCTCCACCATCAATTACGTCATCATCATTGCCGCCATTGATTATATCTATTCCGTCACCGCCAGTAATATTATCATTGCCATCACTACCTAATAGAGTATCATCGCCAGCCATGCCATTTATAATATCATTACCAGCCGAGCCATCTATATTATTCATTCCCCCATCACCGCTAAGAGTATCAGCAAGAAAAGAACCTCTTAGATTTTCGATATTTATTAAACTATCGCCTGCCGCTTCACCACCAAGTCCAGTGCCAGCAGCTAGATCTATTGTTACACCAGATGTGGAAGAAATATAATCAGCAAGATCAATTCCAGCTCCACCATCAAGAGAGTCAGCTCCCCCTGCGCCAATTAGAATATCATCACCATCACCGCCGCTAAGAGTCTCAGCTACCCCTATGCCATTTATAGTGTCAGCAAAGCTTGATCCTATTACATGCTCAATACTATTTAATACATCACCTTGTGCATCACCACCAACTGAAGCTAGACCATTTAGATGAATTGTAACCCCAGCTCCTGAAGCTGAATAATCAGCAATATCTGTGCCTAGGCCACCAGATAATTCATCAGCACCTCCAAGTCCAATCAGTGTATCATTGCCATTATTGCCAGTTAGTATATTGATACCTGCATCTCCAGTTAGGATGTCAGCAAAAGTAGATCCGGTGATATTTTCTATTGCTGTTAGCTTATCCCCTTGTGCATCGCCGCCACTAGCTGTGCTACCATCAAGATTAACTATGACTCCAGCTCCTGAGGCTGAATAATCTGCTGTATCCTCTTGAGCACCACCATTGAGCGTATCAGCACCAGCTCCACCGATTAAAATATCATCATTGGCGCCACCATCAAGAGCATCGTCTCCAGACCCTCCATAAAGAGTGTCATTTCCAGAACCCCCATTAATGGTGTCAATGCCAGCTTCTCCGTAAAGGATATCAGCATTATCACCACCATCTATAGTATCATTGTCATTTCCACCATATATGGTATCAATGCCATCATTGCCGAGTAAAACATCATTACCATCACCACCATTGATAATATCATTACCAGCAGACCCATCGATAACATTTATATTACTATCTCCGCTAAGATTATCATCTCCTGTGCTACCTATGATATTTTCAATTGATGAAAAACTATCCCCTTGTGCCTGTCCACCAGAGGCAGAATTTGTAGCAAGATTGATTGTAATCGCTCCTGCGCTCCCTAGCGAATAATCAAGCGTATCAACACCATCACCCCCATTCATTATATCTGTGCCAGAGTATGAGCGGAAAGTGTCATTGCCCAGCCCGCCATCATAAGTCATTGAAATGCCATTAGCACCCCAAAATAAATCATTATTGTCTGAGCCGATAATATGCTCAATAGATGTTAGGGTATCTCCCTGTGCATCACCACCTGAATGAGCTGTGTTGAAATTAATAGTAATGGCGGTGCTAGAATCGGAATAATCAGCACTATCAAAGCCATTACCCCCATCTATAGTATCACCCGCACCAAGAGCTGCAATTATATCATCACCATCACCTCCAAAAATTGCATTATAACCAGCGCTACCAGTCAAAATATCATTAAAGGCAGAGCCTGTAATATGTTCAATATTGGTATAAGTATCACCTTGTGCATCTCCTCCAAGGCCAATGCCAGTATTGAGATTTACATTTACTCCAGCAGTTGAACTTACAAAACTAACCCTATCACTATCTGCTCCACCATCAATTATATCAGCCCCAGCCCCACCAATTATGATATCTGAGCCCGCATTACCATTTAAAATATCATCTCCGTCATCACCATAGATTATATCATTGCCACCATCGCCAGAAATAGTATCAGCTCCAGCTCCACCATAAAGCGTGTCAGTGCCCGCACCGCCAGAGATTGTATCATCACCTGCTTCACCATAAATAATATCGGTGCCATTATGCCCATAAAGTGTATCAGCCCCAGCCCCACCATAGATTATGTCATTACCCTCTTTACCATTGATAACATTATCATTAGCATCACCAACAAGGTTATCTGCATAGATAGAGCCAGAAATATTTTCTATGCCAACATAAGTATCATTAACCGCATCACCACCAGAAGTTACTCCAGTCGCAAGATTTATATCTATTGCTGCACTAGAGTTATAATAATCAACAGTATCACTACCAACACCACCAATATAATTATCTATTCCACCAGAACTCCAAAACAGATCATCTCCCAAACCACCGTCATAGGTTTCATCACCCGTTGTGCCATAAAAAACATCATTATAGTCAGAGCCAATAACATATTCAATTTGATACAGGCGATCCCCTGCTGCCCACGCTCCAGAGCTAAGGCCACCATTAAGCAGAACAGTTACCGCTCCTATAGAAAGAGCATAGGTTGCAGTGTCTATACCAGCGCCACCATAAATAATATCAGCCTCTGCTCCGCCATCTATAGTGTCATCTCCATCTTCACCATAAATAGTGTCAGCGCCAGCCCCACCATAAAGAGTGTCAAGTCCTGCCCCACCGTAAATAACATCACTGCCTGCCCCACCCCATATATTATCATCACCAGCAAAACCATAAACCCTATTGCTATTAGCATCCCCAATAAAAATATCATTAAAGGCTGAGCCAAAAAATTGCTCTATCGAAATATAACTATCCCCAACGGCATCTCCAGTATTTAGAGTTAAATTTGTAAGATTAATTGTAATTGCGCTTGTGGCATTAACATAAGAGGCAGTATCAGTGCCAGTTCCACCATCAAGCACATCGCCTCCACCAAGTCCCTCAAGAACATCACTACCATCACCGCCAGTTAAAATATTAACCCCAGCATTACCAGTTAAATTGTCATTAAAGGCTGAGCCAGTTATATTTTCAATCTCTGAAATACTATCATTATGTGCATCTCCACCGGTGCCAATACCAGTTGTAAGGTTTACAGTTACTCCGCTACTAGAATTTACATAAGAGGCAATATCAATTCCAGCCCCACCAATTATATTGTCTGCCCCAAAACCACCCTCAATTATATCATCACCTTGCCCGCCACTAAGAGTGTTGGAATTTATATCACCTGTTAAAACATCATCATAAATTGAGCCAATCAGGTTTTCAATTGCACTAAGCGTGTCCCCCTGTGCATCGCCCCCCAGTCCTATGCCAGTATTAAGGTTTAGCGTAACCGCAGATCCAGAGCTAGAATAATCAGCAACGTCAATGCCAAGCCCTCCATCTAAAACATCAGCACCACTAAGCCCAATAAGCGTATCATTATCATCACCGCCCAATAAGGTATCATTGCCAACTGCACCAATAAGGCTGTCATCACCCCCCATGCCACGAAGTTCAAATCCCGCTATGCCAGATGTCATAGTGTCAGCAGAGTTTGAGCCGATAATTATTTCTATATTGGTATAAGTATCACCTTGAGCATCCCCACCAGTATTTGGAGTTCCATCCATAAATATTGTTACACCAGAAGCTGATTCTTGATAAGTAACAATATCAACACCATCTCCACCATCAAGAATGTCAGCGCCCCCAAGGCCACTTAGAGTATCATTACCAAGCCCGCCATCAATTATATTAGCCCCTGAATTACCGCGAATAACATCATCAAAGCCTGAGCCAATTATATTTTCTATAGCTATATAAGTATCGCCTTGCGCCTCATTACCAAGACCAAATCCACCCTCAAGGTCAATTGTTACCCCAGCAGTTGCATTAAGATAGGTGATTGTATCTATTCCATCTCCACCATCAAGAATATCTGCCCCAAGCCCACCTTGTAATAGGTCAGCACCAACACCCCCACTTAAGCTGTTATTTTGTCCATCACCAATTAAATTATCATCATAGATTGAGCCAATAATATTTTCTATTGTTCCAAGAGCTAAACTATCACCTTGTGCGTGACCGCCAGCACCTGTTCCCAAAGATAAATCAATTGTAACTCCAGCATTTGAAAGAGCATAAGAGGCAGTATCAACACCATCTCCACCATCAAGAATATCACCAGAGGCAGAAGAATTTAATATATCGTCATTATTGCCGCCCTGTAGATTATCAACACCTGCATTACCTGTTAATATATCGTCCTCATCACCACCAATAAGTGTTGTTCCTGTTGCAGAAGCAGTTAAATTATCACCACGTGTTGAACCAATTAATATTTCAATACTGTCAAAACTATCACCCTGAGCATCGCCACCAGTGCCAACATTAGTTGCAAGATTAACGGTAACAGCTTGTAGTGAGTTTGCATAGCTAGCAGTGTCAGTGCCATCGCCACCAGAAATAAAATCAGCGCCACCCCCGCCCTCAATTATATCATCACCAGCATTGCCAAAAAATGTTTCATCTATTGCTGATCCAAGCAAATCATCATCAAAAGATGATCCGTTTATAGTTTCAATCTCGCTGAGAGTGTCCCCTTGAGCATCACCGCCAGACCCTATAGCCCCAGTTGTAGATATTGTAACTCCGCTTGCGGAATCAGAATAGTCGGCACTATCTATTCCATCTCCACCAATAAGCGCATCAGCTCCTGCTAGTCCTGCAAGAATATCATTACCAATCCCACCAGTTAAAATATTAACCCCAGCATCACCAATTAGAGTGTCATTAAAAGCTGAACCAGTTACATTTTCAATATCAATAAAACTATCACCTTGAGCATCACCACCAGTGCCAACACCAGTAGAAAGGTTGATATTTACCGCGTTTGAGGAATTTGTGTAAGAAGCACTATCTATTCCATCTCCACCGTTTAAAATATCAGCTCCAACACCCCCCTCAAGCGTATCATTGCCCAATCCGCCCAAAAGACTATCATTGCCAGATAGGCCACTAATATTATCATCACCAGCATTGCCCGTTAAGATATTATCTAAGCCATTGCCCGTTAAAATATCGCTCTGGGCTGAGCCAATCAGGTTTTCAATTGCACTAAGCGTGTCCCCCTGTGCATCAGAGCCAATTCCTATACCAGTAGAAAGATTTACATCAATAGCACCAGTTGAAGCTGAATAATCTGCACTATCTATTCCATCTCCGCCTTGCAAAACATCTGCTCCACCAAGCCCAGCAAGAATATCTGCTCCAGCTCCACCAATTAGAATATTAACCGATGTATCACCGACTAGTGCGTCATCATTATCTGAGCCAGTAATATTCTCTATTGAAGAATAACTATCTCCCTGTGCATCACCACCAATGCCAATATTATTAAGCAGGTTAACATTAACCCCAATAAGTGAAGCAGAATAATCTGCACTATCTATTCCTGATCCGCCGATGAGAGCATCAGCTCCGCCAAGGCCAATAAGAGTGTCAGCACCAGCCCCACCAGTTAGACTGTTATTAGATGCATCGCCTGTTAATGTGTCATCACCAGATGAGCCGATAAGATTTTCAATATTACTAAGTATATCACCTTGAGCATCACCTCCAAGGCCAGTGCCAAGATTAAGATTAACATCAACCGCGGCAACAGAAACGGCATAAGAGGCTGTATCCACTCCTGCTCCACCATCTAATGTATCAGCACCCTCTCCGCCCTCTAAAGCATCATTGTCATCGCCACCATCAAGAACATCATCTCCAGTGCCACCGCTAAGAATATCACTTCCTAGGCCACCTAAAAGATTATCAACCCCACCATCTCCACTTAAATTATCATCACCAGCATTACCAATAAGTATGTTGTTAAGAGCATTGCCTGTAAAATCATCACCAAAAGATGAGCCAATGAGATTTTCAATCTCGCTGAGAGTGTCCCCCTGAGCGTGTCCACCAGAGGCAGTGCCAGCAACCAGCTCAGCTGTTACACCAGCATCAGAGCTAGAATAGTCGGCACTATCTATTCCATCTCCACCAATAAGCGCATCAGCTCCTGCTAGTCCTGCAAGAATATCATTACCAATCCCACCAGTTAAAATATTAACCCCAGCATCACCAATTAGAGTGTCATTAAAAGCTGAACCAGTTACATTTTCAATATCAATAAAACTATCACCTTGAGCATCACCACCAGTGCCAACACCAGTAGAAAGGTTGATATTTACCGCGTTTGAGGAATTTGTGTAAGAAGCACTATCTATTCCATCTCCACCGTTTAAAATATCAGCTCCAACACCCCCCTCAAGCGTATCATTGCCCAATCCGCCCAAAAGACTATCATTGCCAGATAGGCCACTAATATTATCATCACCAGCATTGCCCGTTAAGATATTATCTAAGCCATTGCCCGTTAAAATATCGCTCTGGGCTGAGCCAATCAGGTTTTCAATTGCACTAAGCGTGTCCCCCTGTGCATCAGAGCCAATTCCTATACCAGTAGAAAGATTTACATCAATAGCACCAGTTGAAGCTGAATAATCTGCACTATCTATTCCATCTCCGCCTTGCAAAACATCTGCTCCACCAAGCCCAGCAAGAATATCTGCTCCAGCTCCACCAATTAGAATATTAACCGATGTATCACCGACTAGTGCGTCATCATTATCTGAGCCAGTAATATTCTCTATTGAAGAATAACTATCTCCCTGTGCATCACCACCAATGCCAATATTATTAAGCAGGTTAACATTAACCCCAATAAGTGAAGCAGAATAATCTGCACTATCTATTCCTGATCCGCCGATGAGAGCATCAGCTCCGCCAAGGCCAATAAGAGTGTCAGCACCAGTCCCACCAGTTAGACTGTTATTAGATGCATCGCCTGTTAATGTGTCATCACCAGATGAGCCGATAAGATTTTCAATATTACTAAGTATATCACCAGTTGCATCACCACCTGTATTTACATTTGTAGTAAGGTTAACATTAACTGCATCTAATGAAGTAGAGTATGAAGCAGTATCTTGACCCGCCCCGCCATCAAGAATATCGGCGCTTGCACCACCCTCAAGCATATCATCACCCGCCCCACCAATTAATGTGTTAAGTAGTGATCCGCCAATAAGGCTATCATCATAATCTGAGCCAGTTATATTTTCGATGCTATTAAGACTATCGCCCTGTGCGTCACCGCCAAAGCCAATACCATTATCAATACTAACGATTACTGCTGCACTTGATGTGGAATAATCAGCAATATCAATACCAAAACCACCATCAAGTTGATCTGCACCAACGCCACCTATCAGTATATCGTTACCTGCTCCTCCAAATAAAATATCATTACCAGTCCCACCAATAAGATTATCTGCCCCAGCGTTGCCGATAAGATTGTTGTCCTGCCAATCACCCGTTAAAACGTCATTAAAATCGGAGCCAGAGATATTTTCAATTGAAACAAGACTATCCCCACTCGCATCTCCCCCGCTATGAATGCCACTATCAAGATTAACGCTTACACCTGCACTTGACGATGAATAATCTGCTCTATCAACATCAGCCCCACCATCAATAATATCAGCTCCTATCCCGCCAGAAATTACATCAGCACCTGCCCCACCTATTAAAGTGTCAGTTCCTGCAAAACCAGAAATTATGTCATCACCGCCACTGCCAGTAATAATATTATCAAGAGCATTGCCGCTCAAAATATCACTGCTTGCTGATCCAGTTAGATTTTCAATATTAGAAATTATGTCCCCTTGTGCATCGCCGCCAGAGCCAATACCAGTGTTTAATGAAACATTCACTCCTTGGGCAGACGTTGAATAGTCAATAAGATCTATTCCCTGCCCACCATCAATAATATCACCATTTCCCCCACCAATTAAAATATCATCACCAATTCCGCCAAATAATGAGTTAATATCAGAGTTGCCAGTTAGATTATCATTATAGTCTGATCCTATCACAGCCTCTATAGATGAATAACTATCCCCCTGAGCATGACCTCCAGAGCCAGAATTTAAAGCAAGGTTTATAGTAACACTTGAGGTTGAATTTAGATAACTAATGCTATCAAAACCAGAGTTACCAGTTAGAACATCAGCACCTGCCCCACCCTCAAGAATGTCATCACCCGCTCCGCCTTCAATTACATCAGTGCCCGCCCCACCTTGTAAAACATCATCACCGCCAAATCCTCGCAGCAGATTGTTTAGAGCATCACCGATAAGTGTATCAGCTTCATTAGAGCCATCAATGTTTTCAATATTTGTAAAGCTATCCCCCTGTGCATCTCCCCCCGTGCCAGTATTATTAAGCAGATCAACATTCACCCCAATTGCTGAGGTTAAATAAGAGGCAGTGTCTATTCCATCTCCGCCATCAAGAAGATCAGCTCCTAATCCGCCTTCAAGAATATCATCTCCTAATTCACCCAAGAGGATATCATTACCAATCCCACCGTGAATTGAATCGGCTCCAGCCCCACCAGATAGATTATTTGCTGAAGCACTACCTGTAAGAGTGTCATCGTTATTTGAACCGATAAGATTTTCAATGGAGGAGAAATTATCACCTTCTGCATCACCACCTATACCAGTATTAGCAGCTAAATCTACCTGAACTGCATCTATAGAGGTTGAATAATCCGCACTATCAACGCCCGCTCCACCCACTAATGTGTCGGCACCACCACCGCCTTGCAAACGGTCATTGCCAGCCCCACCTTCAAGCCTGTTGCCGCTAGCACTGCCAATAAGAACATCTGAAAATGTTGAGCCGATGACATTTTCTATATTAGTGAATATATCACCATCGGCCTCGCCGCCAGTAGCTGTGCCAGTTAGTAAATTGATATTAACCGCAGCGTTAGAGCTAGTATAATTAACGCTATCTATACCATCGCCACCATCAAGACTATCTGCCCCTGCTCCACCTTCGAGGATATCGTCGCCATTGCCACCTTGTAAAATATCATCGCCATCAAGACCGCTAAGAATATCATTTCCGCCTTCACCAGAAAGAATATTTATCCCAGCATCACCAACTAATGTATCATGATACGCACTTCCATGAAGATTTTCTATACTAAAAAAACTATCACCAAATGCATCACCACTTGAGCCAGATCCTGTGCTTAGATTTGCAGTGACACTGCCTATTGCATTGCTATATGAGGCAGTATCATTACCTATTCCACCAATTAAGCTATCACCATTTGCCCCACCTTCAAGCACATCATCGCCCGCCCCACCTTCAAGTCTGTTAGCCTCAGAATTGCCAATAAAATTGTCATCACCAGAAGAGCCTATAAGATTTTCAATATTGCTAAGACTATCCCCTTGTGCATCACCACCAATACCAGTACCATCAATAAGGTTTACACTTACAGCCAAGCTAGAGTTAGAATAATCAGCGCTATCAATGCCTGCCCCACCGTCAAGATTATCAGCCCCACTTAAGCCACTTAAAATATCATTTCCGCCCACGCCCTGCAAAATATTGTCAGTGTTATCGCCAATTAAAACATCGTTGAAGTTACTTCCTTCAATGCCCTCAATAGAATTATAAGTATCACCATCAGCATCTCCACCAGTGCCTGTGCTGTTTAGTAAGTTAACATTAACGCCAGTGTCAGAGGAAGCATAAGAGGCAATATCGTCTCCACCACCACCTATTAAAGTGTCAGCCCCACCCCTTCCCTCAAGCACGTCATTTCTTAATCCTCCATCAAGTATATTTGCAAGATTATCACCCCTAATAATATCAGCAAAATCAGAACCTGTGATATTTTCAATATTTGTAATTATATCGCCCTGAGCATCACCATCACTGCCTGTGCCCGCCTCTAAATCAACCGAAATTGTGCTTTGCGCACTGGCATAGGTTAGGGTATCAACACCAATGCCCCCATCAATAATATCAGCGCCAGCTCCACCATCAATTATATCCGCTCCTCCATCACCGCTTAAAACATCATTACCATCAAGCCCAACAATACTATCATTGCCTGCCCCCCCTTCAAAAATGTTACTTTGAGATGTGCCACTTAAACTATCGTTAAATTCTGAGCCTCGAATAATTTCAAATTCAGAAATGATATCGCCTTGAGCATCGCCGCCAGAGGCAGTATTAGCAGCTAGATCAATAGAAATAGCGGCGCTGGAATTTGTATAATCAAGTATATCTATTCCATCTCCACCAATCATGGTGTCAGCTCCTGCTCCACCTTGAATTAAATCGTTACCAGCCCCGCCATCTAAAATATTATTCGCCCCATCACCAGTTAATATATCGTCATAATCAGAGCCTGTAATATTCTCGATATTGCTTAGCAAATCGCCGTTTGCGTGGCCACCAAAGCCAGTCTCAGTGTCAAGATTAACAGTAATTGCTTCATCTGAGCTTGCATAAACAGCTGTATCAATACCAGCTCCACCATCAAGAATATCCGCCCCAGCAAGACCCTCTAATAAGTTATCACCGCTATCACCAGTTAAAATGTCATAAAAGCTCGTTCCAACTAACCCCTCAACACCTGTTAGAATGTCACCCTCAGCATAACCGCCAGAGGCAGTTCCATTTTCAAGATTAACTGAAACCCCTTCACGCGAGGTAGAATATGAAACTATATCATAGCCTATTCCAGCATTTATTTGATCTTCGCCAATGGCAGCAAATATAATATCGTCTCCAGCTCCTGCATCAATAATATTTCCAGGGGCTATTGCTGATATAACTGTAATAGTTGCTCCCGTTGCTGGGTTCTCAAAAAATAAATCACCATCGCTATTGATGTAAGCAACAGCTAATTGAGTAGTAGCAGAAGAAAGGCCAAGCGCACCACCACCATTATCTAGTGTATATTCAACTGTGATTGAGCCAAGGTTAAAAAAGCCATTTTCGTCAAACTCAGCACCATCTTCTGGTATAGTATAATTTAGCTGAATTTGCTGAACAAAGGGCTCATCTTCATCAGCATTAAATTGCGTGCCAGCTGGAGTTTGAACACCATCAATTACGCTCATGCCAGCTGGCAATCCAACGACTGAAAGCGCAACTGGTGTCCAGCCAACAAAAGGTATATCAACGGTTAATTCTAAGCTAACTGCAGATGTGCCAGTGGGTGCTAGATCAGGGCTATCTGCATAAATAATATCATTACCAGCAGTGCCAGTAATTATTTCATCTGCACTCATAGTAGTATGAGAGGGATTTTCCTCGGCTGGCGGTTGGTGGGTTGCACCTTTTATAAGGGTTTCACCACTATCAAGTAATTCTGATGTCTGTTCAGTAATGCCTAAAACTCTTAGAGTTATTTCTGAATCTGGTAAAATATCTAACCCATCATCAACTGGAACTGCGGAAGCAGAAGACATTTCAGTATATATGCCAGTTAATTCATCGGCTGCGATTAAATCTGATATACTGGTATTTTCATCTTCTACGAATGAATCACCTTTTTTCTCATCAATAAAGTCTTCAACCGCAGGGCTTTGAACCGTTGTTGGTGCTTGAGTGATAGATTCAGATTCGGTTTCCTCTTCAGCAACGGCATTAAATTCACCATCACCACCATTAGTTGGGTTAGGGCTTTCAATTAAAGAAGAAAAAGTTTTTGCATCCGTTAAATCATTAGCAGAAAACTCTCCAACTCTGGCAACAAGATCTTGCCCAGTGAATAAGGCATCACCAAATTTTACATCAAGAGCAATATCAGAGGTTACTTGCAGGCCATATTCTAGCAAAATTATTCTTGCGCCGTCAGGAAATTCAATAATTAAATCAACATCAGATAAACCAACCAGCGCATCTTCAAGGTTAAATGAAAACCGAAGACTGGTTTTATCGCTTAGATCAATAATTATTGTTTGCGCGGGTGCGGGTTTATCAATAATGCTTGGATCAGATAATTTTTCTAAATTTAGTTCACTAATTGTAGCACCAGAAGCTTGATCTGCATTTTCTTTATTATTTACACCTATTTCAGCGCCATTGGAGCTTTTAGTTGCGCTAGCATTAGCTGATTGGGAATCTTGAGCCGCTTCATCAACTGGGTTTGTTGCATCAGTCTGATTTTGCGAACTATTTTGAGTATTTGAATTATCTTGCACCATCAAATTTTCCAAATGATTTTATACAGCCATTTCGCTAATAGCTGAATTAAAAATCACTTTGCTCTCACTCTCAAAAAGGTTACTAAATATTGTTTCAAACTAAAGCCTATCAAGTTTCTCTAAATACTTAATTAAAATGGTTATTAGGGCACAAAGAATAATGATTAATGCTTAGTAAAGTATAGAAGTTTAGGTTGCTGGACATAAACATCTTAGCAAATATAAAATGGGGCAGGCTTTAAATATTCAAAATAAAATTAGAAATATTGCTTAAATTAGAAAAATCTCGCAAAACTTAAGTTAGTATTAACCGTAAGTCTTAATTATTGGCCCTTAAGAAATAAATATTAAGGCACCCGACAATTGTTAAGAAATAAAATGTCCCCTAACATTACTTTCTATAAATTTTCGATTGCGGCGCTAGCCATTAGCGCTTTAATCGCTACTTCTGGTTGCTCAACAAAAACCGCTTTTCAAAACAGCTTTAACGAAAAACTACTAACCCCTGATAGTTTATCTCAACCTGTTATCAATCAAGCCGCACTAACTAATAATAGCACAGTCAGCTCAACAGCTAAAAACCCGCCGTCGCAAGATATGAGTCTTCGCTCAATTGCCTTTGTGGCTCTTAAGCAAAACCCTACTATTTCTATTGCGCGTTGGCAGGCGGTTGGTGCTGGCGCTGCAGTTTCACTTGCAAAAGTAAAAACTCGCCCCAAAATTGCATTTTCATTTTCATCTGGCCCAGAAGCTAGCTATGCTGCTAATGTTGATGATGTCAGCACTCAAATTCGTACGGAGACATCTTTCACGCTTAGTCAATTAATTTATGATTTTGGTAAAGTTTCCAATGAAATTAGTTATGCTGAGGCGATTAAAATTGCATCGCAAAAGCGCCTAGCAGATAAAGTTGCTACAATTCTTCATGCCGTTTCAGCTATATATCTTGAGGTTTTAGAGCAGGATTTACTAATTGCTAACTCTTATCAGAATGAGAAAGCTCACAAAAAAACCTATAATTTAGTTAAAGTAAGTGAAGAGGGTGGCAATGCTACAAAAGCAGATGTGCAAAAAGCATTTACTAGGCTTGAAGGGGCACGCACCCAAACACATGATCTTTTGTCAAGACGCCAAAGGAGTGCGTCTGAATTTCGTCGCCTCACAGGCCTTGAGCCAGATAACTTAAGCATTCCAAAGATAAATAATAATATTGCTGAGCTTAAAATTTCAGACATTGAGAAATATTTTTCGCAAAACCCAAAAATGCAAGCGCTTCTTATTGAAAAACAAGCCCTTGAACATCAAAAAACAGCATTGGAACGTTCCTATTTGCCTGTTTTATCTCTAGAGGGAGCAGGCGGCACGAAACTTAACGTTGGTGCAACCAGTCCATTAACGGCAGATGCACGCATTCAACTTGCACTGCGCGGCAATATTTTTGATGGCGGAAGCACAAAGGCTAAGCTCGCCCAAGCGGTTGCAAAATTAGGAGAAAATGAAGCTCGCTATCGTAAAGAGCGCTATAAAGTTGAAAATGAAGTTTATGATGCAATTCGTATTCTTGGAACAGCAAGAGATAAAAGCAAATCAATTCGCTCTCGTATTAGGGCTAGTGAAGATGTTGTGCGCTTATATACCGAGCAGTTTAAGGCGGGTGAACGGGGAATTTTTGAACTTCTTGATGCTCAACAAGAATTATTTGCTGCTAAAGCAGAACAAATAAGCAATAGTTATGATATTTTAAGAGCTAAATATTCAGCCCAAAAGCTAACAGGAAATTTAATCCCCAATCTTTTAACTGACCTAGAATAATATTATTAGTTATAGTCTTTGCCTTTAGGTATGAAATCTGCTTTGTTATTCTTTGTTAATTTTTGGAGTAATAATGACAGCTATTATTGAGTTACGCGATATACATAAAAGTTTTGGAGATCTAGAGGTTTTAAAGGGCATTTCTTTATCTGCCAATCGAGGTGAGGTTATTTCGCTGATTGGCTCTTCTGGTTCAGGAAAATCTACCTTATTACGCTGCATCAACATGCTTGAAGTGCCTAATGCTGGCTCAATAATGATTGATGGTGAAGAAATTTCTATCTCAGGCAATTGGAATAACAGAAAAGCAGCTAATTTATCACAATTGCATCGTTTGCGCTCTAAGCTTGGCATGGTATTTCAATCATTTAATCTTTGGTCGCATATGTCTATATTAGAAAATATCATGGAAGCACCTTTGCATGTGCAAAAACGTGATGCCAAAGAAGTTCGCATTCAAGCGCTTGACTTGTTAGATAAAGTGGGAATTGTTGATAAAATAGATGCCTATCCCAACCAATTATCGGGCGGGCAACAGCAACGCGCTGCAATCGCTCGTGCTCTTTGTATCAATCCTGAAGTAATGTTATTTGATGAACCCACCTCAGCCCTTGATCCAGAGCTTGAGGGTGAAGTTTTACAGGTAATCAAGTTATTAGCTGATGAGGGGCGCACAATGATATTAGTTACACATGATATGAAATTTGCTCGTGAGCTTTCTGATCGGGTGATATTTTTACATGAAGGGAAAATTGAAGAAGAGGGCAGTGTAAAACAAGTATTTGAAGAAACTAAATCAAAGCGATTAAAACAATTTCTTTTAGCTGGGGGATATGGAAGTTAATTTATAATATTTTTGCACAGTTTTTAATTATAGTATAAAGAGAATTCGATTTTTGCATTTTTTGCAAAACGAAAAACTTAAGAGCAGAACTCTTAAAATATAACTAGTAACATTAGGGAGAAAATAAATGAAAAAAATATTATTGGTTGCTGCAATGAGCGTGGCTCTAGCAGGAGCAGCAAGTGCACAAAATGTGCGTCTTGGCACCGAGGGTGCTTATGCGCCATGGAATTTTATTAATGATGATGGCAAGATTGCAGGTTTTGAAATTGATCTTGGTAATGAATTGTGTAAGCGAGCTAAAATTGAGTGTGAATGGGTAATAAATGAATGGGATAGCATTATTCCAAATCTTATTGCAGGCAATTATGATGCGATTATTGCTGGCATGTCTATAACCGATGAGCGCAAAGAAAGCATCAATTTCACTCAAGATTATTATCCACCAGATCCATCTCGCTATGCAATGGCGGCAAGCGCTGATATTGATTTTGATAATCTTTCTGGCATTAAAATTGGCGTGCAGGGCGCAACAATTCAAGCTGATTATGCGCAACAAAATTTTGCAGCAAATAATACAATTCTTTCGTATGAAACAGCAGATCAATCAATTGCAGACCTAAGTGCTGGAAATGTTGATATTGTGCTTGCTGATGGGGGATTTCTTGAGCCAATTGTTGAGGCTTCTGGCGGTGCTTTAAAGCTTGATGGTCCAGAAGTGATGATTGGTGGCGGCGTTGGCATGGGTCTTCGTAAAGGGGATACTGAGCTTGAAGCTAAATTGAATGCAGCAATTGATGAAGTTAAAGCTGATGGAACGCTTGATGGTTTAATTGCTAAATGGTTTGAAAAAGGGCCATTTTATTCAAACTAGAACATTGATAGCTTAAATTTATAATCATTTTCGGGCGGACTTAACCGCCCGATTTTTATAACAAAATAAAAGATAATCATTCATGCCAGATTGGCTGATAAATATTTTGGGTAACGATATTATTGCTAAGTTGGAATATATCACCAATGGCAAGCATATGATGTGGTATGCGAGCTTTAGGTTTACTATTTTTGCGGCAATATTTGGTGCATTAGTTGCACTTATGCTTGGCCTTGTTGGGGCAGGTATGAGAAACTCAAACTTCTTGCTTTTTCGCTTGCTTGGCATGGGTTATATCAATATTGTGCGTGGTGTTCCCGATGTTTTATTCTTTTTATTCTTTCCACTTGCCTTTGAGCAGGGGGTTGAGTGGTTTATTTCTCTTTCTGCCTGTACACCAAGTAATATTGTCCCAGGAGTTTGGCCGCCGTGTAAAGAGGCGCAATGGTTTTTAGGCACATATCAATATTTAATTTTGGCCTCTGTTTCGCTTGGCATAGTTTATGGCGCATTTGCCGCCAATGTTATTCATGGTGCTATGGGCTCAGTTCCTAAGGGGCAACTAGAGGCAGCACGTGCCTTTGGTATGAATAAAAGGCAAGTGTTATTTAGAGTGCATATTCCACAAATGTGGATTTTTGCTCTGCCAGGCTTATCCAACGTTTGGATGTTGTTGGTTAAAGCAACCTCATTGCTCTCACTCTTGCAAATTGCTGATATTGTTTTGTGGGCAGATAGGCTTGGCGCACCAAATTATCTTAAACAAGTAGGCTTAGTTCACCCAGATTGGCGTTGGAAATACTATCTGGCGTTATTTTTATTCTATATTCTTATAACCTACCTCTCAGAGCGCGGATTTGCTTATTTACGCAAAAAAGCTGGGCGAGGCATGGTTGAGGTGCGATAATGAATTGGTTTGACCTTATTATCCAAGATATAATAGTCATGGCTCGACCATCTTTATTTAATATATATTTTGCCGCCGCCTCAATTCCCATTGGTTTTATTTTTGCTGTTGGGCTAACATTGATGCGCGCATCAAATAATAAAATAATTTCTTATTTGGCCAGCGGCTATATTTATGCCTTTCGAGGCTCTCCTTTATTCATTCAACTTTTTATGATTTACTCGCTTGTTCTGTCGTTAAATTTAAGTGTTTGGAAGCCAATGGGGATAGATTGGTTGGTGCTCCACCCATTATTTTTAGGGCCAATGGTGCTTATTTTAAATACTTCCGCCTATAGCGCACAAATTTTATATGGCGCTTATCTAAATGTGCCAAAGGGTGAAATTGAAGCCGCCCGTGCTTTTGGTATGGGACGAGTAAGAGAGTTTATCTCAGTTACTTGGCCAAATATGATACGTTTAGCATGGCCTGCTTATACCAATGAGGTGGTATTTTTATTTCACGCAACAGCTCTAATATATTTCACTTTACCGGTGATAGATGAACAAAAAGATCTGATGAATAAAGCAGGAGAATTATTTGAGCGTGACTATAATGTATTCTTACATTTTTCAGTTGCAGCCCTTTATTACCTAGTTATTTCCTTCATGATATTTTTGTTATTTGGGCGGTTTTATAAATATCTAATGCGTCATCAGGCAGTTGAAAAAACCCGTAAAATAAGCTTTGCTCCCAAATATTTACGTTAAGCTATATTGCGATTACTGGCATGATTTATAATCATGAGTAAGTTCTCTATCTTTTAATATCATAGATATTTTATGTTTTTTAGCATAGGTGCATGCTGCTTTAAAATCTATTTCTATGTCATTATATTCTGCATCAAAAATTGGTTTATTAGCTTTAATATAGGGCAGAACATCATCGCACCAGCCGTCTTGATAACAGCTTTCAGTGATGATAAAATCTAATATACCCACAAGTTCATCAGTTAGTTCAGGCACATTTTTCTGTCCAATTTCCAAGCCCATATTATGTGCATCTTTTGCCAATGTGCGAATATATTTTAAGGTCTGCTTTTTAGAAATATCAAAGCCAGAATCATTGATATAGACGTCCATATTATCAGGCTCTATCGCTAAAAACCCTTTTGCTACACAATCCTTAAAGCGCTTTTGCATGATAAGTCGCAAATTTTCTTGGGTAATATCTAAAAAATATTCACCCTCCCAACCATCATAGCTTTTGCCAACAAGTTTTGAAGGAAAAATATTTTTGTCGTAGAAAACACTCGCATCAGAGCGCCAATCTTCTAGCGTGCCAACGCTAACATAACAAATAGTATAAATTCCACTTTCATTAAGCGCTATTATTTCTTCTCTTGTTACGTTTTCAGGGTCGGTGCCAAATGCCTTTATTTCTTTTGGCGGCTTTATTTGCTCAACAGAAAGTTGCCAATCCCAATTAGCTCCAACATTAGGAGCTCCAATGATAGGTGGTAATTGGATAAGAGAGATAAAAATCACTAACAGTAAAAAAATTAGATAGTGAGTTAAGTATTTTAATACCATATTACTAATCCTATTTTATTAGAAATATTTGGCAGTTATATTATACTCACTACAAAACAAACCTGCTGAGATCAGCATCTTCAACCAATCCACCAACATGCTTTTTAACAAATTTTGCATCGATTTTTATTGTCTCACCATCTTTATCTGGCGCATCAAAGCTAATGTCTTCAACTAAGCGCTCCATAACGGTTGATAAACGACGCGCGCCGATATTTTCTACATTAGAATTTACCGTAACAGCCGCCTGCGCAATTGCATCAATAGCATTTTCACTGAAATCTAGCGTAACGCCCTCGGTTGCCATAAGTGCTACATATTGCTTTATCAAAGACGCATCGGTATCGGATAGGATTTTTACGAAATCCTCTTTTGTTAGCGCCCGCAATTCAACCCTGATTGGCAAACGCCCTTGCAATTCGGGCAAAAGATCAGATGGTTTTGCAACATGAAAAGCACCAGATGCTATGAATAATATATGATCGGTTTTTACAGAGCCATATTTGGTTGAGACAGTGGTTCCCTCAATTAGTGGCAATAAATCACGTTGCACGCCCTCACGAGAAACATCACCACCCGAGCGACCCTCGCGCACGGTTACTTTGTCAATTTCATCAAGAAAAACAATACCGTGATTTTCAACCAAATCAATCGCTTCATTTTGCAATTGATCTTGATCTAGCAATTTATCAGCCTCTTCATTGACCAAAAGCTTGTAGCTATCTTTAACTTTCAGAGTCTTTTTTACCCCTTGCGAGCCAAAGGCCTTGCCCAGCATGTCACCAATATTTATCATGCCCATAGAGCCACCTGGCATGCCTGGAATATCCATCATTGGAGAGCTAGCAGAACTTGCGGCAACTTCAATTTCTATTTCTTTATCGTCTAATTCATTTTCACGTAGTTTTTTTCTAAACATCTGGCGTGTAGAGCTTTGACTAGATGTGCCAACCAAAGCGTCTAATACTCGCTCTTCAGCATTTATATGTGCTTTTGCTTGAACTGTTTTGCGTTTTTTATCCTGTAAAAGCGAAATGCCAATTTCAACCAAATCACGCACAATCTGCTCAACGTCCCGCCCAACATAGCCAACTTCGGTAAATTTTGTAGCCTCAACCTTAATGAAAGGAGCATTTGCCAAGCGTGCAAGACGGCGCGAAATTTCGGTCTTGCCAACCCCTGTTGGGCCAATCATAAGAATGTTTTTTGGGGAAACCTCACGGCGTAAATCTTCTGGCAATTGCTGCCTACGCCAACGATTGCGCATGGCAATAGCCACCGCTCTTTTTGCGTCTTTTTGTCCAACAATATAGCGATCAAGCTCGGATACTATTTCACGTGGGGAATAACTGCTCTCGCTCACATTTTTATTTTCACTCATATTTTTTGCACTCATATTTTAAACTCGATTATTTTTTTGTGGCTTTTAAGGTTTCTAGCGTTACACTGTCATTGGTATAGACGCAGATTTTTGCAGCGATTTCCATTGCTTTTCTGGCAATTTCCTCGGCATTTTTATCACTGTCTTTAAGCGCTAAAGCGGCACTAAGAGCATAATTACCCCCCGAACCAATAGCCATAATACCCTCATCTGGCGCTAATACATCACCTGTTCCTGTTAAAACCAGCGAATCAG